>Ga0302118_10000047_pt1 | contig 44520 bp, 36 predicted proteins | sample AG5_331_MG_FD_203126 | JGI IMG/M metagenome (GOLD analysis project Ga0302118, IMG submission 203126) | Marine microbial communities from Western Arctic Ocean, Canada - AG5_33.1 | ecosystem: Environmental > Aquatic > Marine > Oceanic | place: Canada: Western Arctic Ocean | collected 2017-10-01 | reverse complement strand
CTCCTTTGGGGAATCATCAATGCTCAATTCCGACTATGCTTATCGGAGCGCGCTAGATTTAAGCGCCACGTTCGGTGCTGGCTTCGCGGAGCGGCTTGATAGCCTCGCTGAAGATAGTTGGCAGGGACCAGTCCAGAGTGGTTTCGGCTTTCACCTGATATTGCTCAGCGCTATTCATCCGTCGCAGCCTTCTCCCTTCAACGCAATGCAGCAACAAGTATTACAGGACTATCGCCGCTCACAGCAAATGAATGCGCGAGATGCCTACATTGAGAACCTGATAGACGAATATAAAATTACTGTGCAACCGCGATGAGAAAACTTGTACTCGCACTACTAGTCTTTGGGCTTTCCGGACTCGCAACCGCACACGAGGTGCGCCCTGCATTTCTTAGACTCACAGAATCTCTGAGCGATTCAGGAGGCTTGGTTTATGAGGCGTCTTTGCGACAGCCTCAGATCGATGGACGTTACCTAGGGCTCGAACTGGCAAGCAACTGTGATACAACTCCTCTCTCGGCAAGGATTACCGATGGCGCATTGATCGAGGTGTCTGAGTTAAATTGCGACGAAGAGGGGTTGCAGACTATTGAGATCGTTGGCTTGGAGCGAACCCTGGTCGATGTTCTGGTCAGTCTTGAGCGCTCAGACGGCGAAACATTGGAGCTGCTAATTACCGGTTCCGAGCCCCGAGTCGATCTCGAAAATGCAACTCCCAGTCTCCCGGTTTATCTAACAATAGGCGTCGATCATCTCTTGTTTGGTTTTGACCATGTACTATTCGTTATAATGCTTCTGTATCTTGTGCGCAATACCCTCGAAATAGTAAAAGTGGTAACCAGCTTTACTATCGCACATTCTCTCACTTTGGCACTTTCAGCTTTGGACATCGTGACTTTGTCTGCCGCTCCAGTAGAGGCAGTGATAGCCGGCAGCATCGTTCTGCTCGCTTATGAAAACCTGAATGGCAAAACTTCTCTAATCAAACAATATCCTTTTCTAGTCGCTTTCACTTTTGGCTTGTTACATGGCCTAGGTTTCGCAGGAGCGCTCTCGGAAATAGGGTTACCTGAAAGTGGGACTATAACTGCGCTGTTCTTGTTTAATGTCGGAATCGAGTTGGGTCAGCTAATAATTATTGCGTTAGTACTTACGGCACTTGCTGTGTTTCACGTGCGATACAACCGCCTTATCTACGAGGCTCCAATCTATTTTGTCGGTTGTATTTCAAGCTTTTGGTTCTTCCAACGGAGTTGGCAGATCCTTTCTCCTCTAATTAGCTAAATTTCAAAAATAAAACAACAGGAAAACCAGTGTCCGTCGAAATTGGGTAGCATCAATAACGATAACCGGAGGGGCTATACTCAACCGCGCCTGGAAATTCCATTTGTCGTGGTACGGTGTGTCCAACCAATATTGGTGAGTCCACAGAAGTGCCACGTGCATGGCTGCGCATAAAGGCATTCTCTTCAGCTCGGGATGGAACCCCGCCTTGCAAGCACTGCTTCACTACTTCCGCTACTTCCGCTGGCTTATCGAGCTGCGGATAGTGTCCGGCCGTTGGCAGATACCACAGAGAACTTTCCACATCACGGTCATTCAAATAAGTTTGCCAAACATGGTTAGCCACCCTGGCTGGTTGGCCCGCGTCCCTGAGGCCCCATAGATAAGCCACTGGGACAGGGCTCCTTGTCAGGTTCTCCAGCCAACGATGTTCGTTGGCGGCTCGTTCTAGCAAGTATTTCCCGACATATAACCTCGCTCCAATGCCATCATTAAATGCGTGAATATCAGCATTAATGACCCGCCGTTCCGGCCCGCTAGTGAGCCTGGGTCGTGCCTTGAGTTCGGCAATTTGCTCGAGCCCCTGAACCGGGTGAAGTAACGGTGCTCGATTCTCACCTAAGGTTGACAGCGGCAAATACATGCCAGAATTAGACATGAAGTGATACATGAGCTCATATCCCGGGTCAGGGTTGTCCAAATAATTACCCAGGAACGCCAGTCCAACACTCACGCCTCTGTCATGGGTAAACATGTGAAACCGCTGCCAGCCCAGAATGTTCGCGACGAAATGATCGAGCAGCCTGGCATCATCCTCCAACATGTAGGAGTAGCCGTTTTGCGGCTTGTCGGAAAAACCAAAACCCGGAAAATCCAGAGCTGCAATGAAATAATCATCCTGCAGATAGGGAATCAATTCCGAGAAATCGATACTGCTGGTTGGATATCCGTGTACCAGCAGTAGAGGCGGGTCAGAGGGGTTGCCAAAGGTACGATAAAAAACCTGCACTTCCTGATTGTTATTAAATTCAGTAGTAGAGGTCCAGGAAAAATAACGCCCTTCATCATGCCAGTTTTTTGCCAGGGAAGAATAGAATGTGAACTCTGTTGATTGAGCAAAGCCAGTAAAGGGAAATACTGCAGCACCTGCCGCCGCCATTTTTAATAGTTGTCTGCGTTTCATTGACTGGTATCTCCTAACTCAGCAATTCATAAAACCCTGTTTAGCGAAACGCGTTAGTTAGCTACGTTGATCTCGGTTCCGCCAGCAGGAAGCTCCAACGTCATGCCATCCTCGGCCAGATGCCAGTCGAGGTTTTCGCCGTCCTCAATGGCCTCCTCAATGTCCTCGGTGAAGGTCTCCAGAAATCCCGGCATACCTGCCTGAGTAAGGTGGCTCAGCACCAGCATCCGCACACCCGCCGATTGGGCCAATTCCGCGGCTTCTCTGGGTTCGGTATGGTATGTCACCGTGTCAGCCAGAATTGCAGCACCTCTTGGGTTTATCCGGCTCGTTCTGCGGGAAGCTGCCATCTGCATGGCATTGCTCTGCGCCTCGTGGATGAGTACATCGGCGCCTTTGGCGGCAACGCCCAGTGACGGCCAGGCTATGGTGTCACCGCTGATCACCACAGAGCGGTCCTTGTAATCAAACCGATAACCGAAAGCCGGGCTGATCGGGTCATGGGCTACGCGGATTGCCGTAATGGCCAGCGCGCCATCTTTCAAGGCCAGCACCGTTCCATCGCGGTCCGAAATCTCGACGACTTTCGAACGAATCTCTGCAGCATCCAGCGGGAACTTGATGTGCCCTTGTTCGTGATGCGCTTTACGGAACACCCGGTCTCGCTCGTAGACGAGGTTAAATCCATCGGCCAGATTTTCCACACCGTCCGGTCCGATCACCGTCAATGGCTCGACCCGTCCATTGATCCAGCTCTGTTCAGCCGCCTCACCCACACCAGCAATATGATCGCTGTGCAGATGGGTGATGAAGATCGCCTTCAAATTGGTTACCGGTGCTCGCATTCCGCGCAGAGTATTCCAACCGCCAACTCCGTTATCGACCAGATAAAGTGAGCCACCCGCCTGAACCGCCGTGCAAGGCTGAGCACGACCAGAACTCGCAAGGGGCCCGCCAGTGCCACAGAAGAAAACCTTGAGACCATCAAAGCTTTGCGCGTGGGCCGCAAATGGGTTGACAGTAGACATCAGGGCCAAAATCAGAAATGAGCTAGCTAATTTGAGTGCATTATTTCTCATTTATATTCCTTCGTGAGTAGGCACCGCAAATGGGTGATTACCAGACCCGTTCCTGTAATATCCGCGATCAGCGCTAAATCGCATCACACCCGGGATTGTAGCGAGGAATACGCCGAGACAATAACGACAAGTCCCAGACTTGTCTTAGGGACTCTAGCTAGAAACGTTTGTGGTCGACACTAGCAAATTAAGCATCCCCTACAATTTTACTGAATGATAAAGGGGACGGATTTATTTTCCTGATTTGATGCAGCTGCTATAGAAAATATATTTGTCCCCTTTTTACTCTTTTTACTTAGAGAGTGAATATTTTCGCAAAGCCATGCCTGCTGTGAGTGAGCCATAGATATTTCCATCACTGTCAGCAACAACACCCTCCTGACTACCGCTTACATCGGGGTCCTGAATAAACAAAATCACACGGCCATCTCTCACATTCCCGACGCGAATGCCTTCTTCAAAACCAGGATTAGATTGCGCTGTGTTTGAAGACGAGGAATCGGCGACATACAACAGGTCATTGTCATCGATGAACATGCCACTGGGTCGGCCAAATTGTTTCCACTCGTCGAGAAAGTTGCCCGACTGATCAAAAATAAGCACTCGCTTGTTACCGCGATCACCAACAAATAACCTGCCCGCAGAATCCATAGCCAGTGCGTGAGGCGTATGAAACTGATTCGGGCCCTCGCCAAATGATCCCCACGTCATGAGATAGTGTCCACGAGAATTAAACTTCACGATGCGAGCGTTGGATCTAGGGCCATGTCCGTCACCGACAAAGATGTCGCCACCCGGCGCTACGAGCACTGCCGATGGCATATTGAATGTGTCGGGTCCGTTACCAGAAATGCCGGGACTACCCAGAGTCATGAGCAACTCACCTTCGGGGCTGAACTTGAAAACCTGATGCCCCTTGCCCTCGCCAACAGTGTCGATGGCAGGTGAGCCGACATCATCCGTCACCCAGACATTGCCATCTCTGTCCACAGTCAACCCATGGGGACGCTGGAACAGATTGGCTCCAAAACTCAGAAGATAATTACCTTCTCGATCGAATTTCATTATCGGGGCAAGAGTTGATCCTTGGCAATCGGTGGCACCACAACGATCGAAGATCCAGAAAGAAGAGCCATTCGGGTGGATTGCCAGGCCCGAGGTGGCGCCGATTGATCTGCCAGGTGGCAGCTTGAAAAATGTTTCGTCGATGATGTAGTCATCGCTAGGGGTGAAACGGGCATCCGTAACTTGAGAGAATGCGGTGACAGAAAAAACGATTGAAAACATTGCCGCTAATATTTGCCGGGAATCGGTTTTGTTCAGTTTTGGCATAATCGTATTGCTCTGCTGTCGGTGAATAAAACTGGGTTAGAGTAACAATCTACTCTATGATTTTCGAAACAACATCGATGCTAGTAGCAGGATTAGCGTCATCACCCGGGTCATGAAAGAATCCCGCTACTACGCTTACTGAAACCGCTGGGATGGTTTCGGCTAGGCAGGCGATGACATGATTATCTGGATCATCATCGCCGAGCGAGAACGGGATAACACGGTCACCGTTTTCAAGAAGCACCGATATTGCTGTGCGCTGAGCCTCGGCAAGATCGGCACCCTCAGGTCCGGTCACCCCGCCTTCCCAAGTTAACAAGACCGCTTGCGAGCTATTCTTCAAGCATTCCTCTTCGAGCCCCGACGCGCTGGGTGCAAAGCGTTCGGCATATACGAGACTAGGTCCGGCGGCAAGGGCTGTCACCTTTTCACTTCTCAAGCCGAACAGTGAATTTCCTTCGGTATCTTCGAGTTGTTCCACGATTTCAATACTCAGCGGCAGCGAATCTCCAGGACTAAAAGGCCCAATAAGAAGTATTGTACGCAGCTCGAGAGACTCTATGGCAGGTCGCAGAGTTGCACACAATGGAGTGACAAACTCTCCAGTGCTGGTTTCAACCGCAAAGGCAGTTGCAGAAACTGATGCACTATTTATCTGAACAGAAAAGGTAACCGGCATTCCATCCTGCCCGCCCTTAGGCGGCAATCCACATAATCTAGTAGCTCGCGGCGGCAAGGGGTCGAGTCCATGATAGACAGATAAGATGCGCGCCTCATTCTCACTTCCCGCACTTTCTTGCGCGGTAGCTACATTGGTAAAACAGAGTAAGGTGATTGCGGTTAGTAGTTTCATTTTAAGACTAAATCATTCGTGCCATTGTCTGTTTGCATGTTATAGGAAAATACAATACTCGAGGTCAAAGTTGGCCAGAGCAAGCTGTGTGCGCAAAAATAGCGGGATCAGGGTTCATAACTGTAAACTCTCAACCGCCCCGGTACATCCCCACCGGAAATCGATACAACTAGATACTGCACTCCGTCGATTGCATATGTCATTGGACTTCCAGTCTGTTGTGCCGGCATTGCCAAGCTACCCAGTTGTTCTCCGGTTAGTTTGTCATACGCGCGTAGCAAAGCTTCCTGATCGCCATCTGCATTTGTATAGCTGCCGCCGTCTCCGGCAATAACGAGTGTCTTGGTAACCAGCAAACCGACACGCCCAGCTTGCCCGGTACGAGAAATGTCCAAGCCTACCAGTGCCGGGTGATTGCGAATGGAATCCGGTGTCTCACCGTGAACGGCATCCCAGAGGATTTCACCCTCGTTCAAATCCAGCGCCACAATCTGGCCATAGGGTGGTTTGATTAATGGCAAACCGTCCACACTCAATCGCGGCGCAGTTCTCAATTGCAGATTAATATAGTCCATGTCGGAGCGGTCCGGTCGACTGCTCATAGACATTCGACCCACATCAGACTTGCTGAAAATATACATGATGCCGGTTTCAGGATCGGCAGCTCCCCCTGGCCAGTTGGCCCCACCGGTTTGTGAGGGCATAAATAGTGTGCCGAACGTGCCGTCATCGGCCTCCGCCAGAGACGGAGGCGCATAAATATCGCCGTAGCGGTACTGAGCCAGTATCTCTCGCCCCTTAGCTTTCAGCTCAGGTGTGAAATCGATCAGTTCATCGTCACTGAGCCCCTGCCTTGCGAAGGATGGAGGCTTAACGGGAATCGGTTGGGTTGGTGACAAACGTTCACCCGGCACATCGGATGCAGGCACTGGCACTTCTTCGATATCAAACAGTGGTTCTCCTGTCGCCCGGTCGAACACAAAGGTGAATCCCTGTTTCACTGGTTGCGCTATAGCAGCTCTGTTACGCCCGTCGATGGTCAGATCGAGAAGAATTGGCGCGGCAGGAATATCCCAATCCCAGACATCGTGATGAGTAGTCTGAAAATGCCATTGCCGCTCACCGGTTGTAAGATCGAGTGCAACCACGCTGTTCGTGAAGAGATTGTCGCCGTGGCGGTGGCCACCATAGGAATCTCCCGTTGCGGTTTCGGTAGGTAGGTAGACGGCATTTAGCTCAGCATCGATAGTCATCTGCGCCCAGACACCGCCATATCCTGTATAGGACGCGGAATTATTGAGCCAGGTGTCATTACCGTATTCGTCGGCCTGAGGAATGCTGTGAAAAATCCAAAGCCGATTACCGGTTCGTGCATCGTAGCCGCGTACATGCCCTTTCGGTTTCTCTCGACTAGTGGGCATTCTTCCGGCACGAAACGCCGAACCCATAACGATGACGCCATTTGCAACAATAGGCGCGGCATGGAGTCCTACTTCACCTGTAGTCAGGTCCAATTCCTGATCGAATTCTTGTTTTAAATCTACAATGCCATCGAGTCCAAAATCCTCGATGCGTTGCCCGCTCGCCGCATCCAGGGCAATCATCTGGTAGCCAGGCGTCACATAAATGATTCGTCCTTTTTCGCTGCCATCATCCCACCATGCCAGTCCGCGGCCTGACAACCGGCGGGGAGCATTGGAACCGCGCTCCCCTTCATCAAGGCGGGACACCCAGAGAATTTCTCCGGTCTGCGCATCCAAAGCAACGACAGCTCGTCGGTTTCCCGCTGTGGTATAGATTGTTCGATTGACCATCAGAGGCGTTGATTGGAAATTGAATTCTGGGCTAGGACCAAAGTTACTCGTGTCGAATTCCCAAGCTATTTCTAACTGGTTGAAGTTTTCACCGTTGATTGCGTCAAGCGGAGAATAACGGGTGCTGGCTAGGTCGCCTCCGTAAGTGTGCCACTCCTGATCTTGGGCCTGCGAGTAATTGAAAGTGCCTAGTGCAATGAGGAGAGATGAGAAGGCAATTTGCAGAGTTCGAATAGTGTTGGAGGCACTGCGGGTGAATGGCATGAATTTGTCTCTCAATGTCCCAGGCAGAGCTTCAGCGATTCAAAGTTGCTCGATCACTTAACGCAATATCTCAACGAGTTGTTTGATTGATTGCGCCCCGACTCGGCGAGGCGCAATCAATCCTATTTAACGAATGAAGAAGATTGCGTGCTAATCAATCACTACCTGCCAGAGAACGTTTCTGCTTGGCTTCTCTCTCGGCAACCATTTTTTCATAGCCTTCATCATCAAGGTGAGTAACGGCGATCCAGGCGTGAGTCATTTCATCGCCGGTGCGGCTGCCGCCCACAACCCACATATCGGGATCTGGATTGTTGGGGTTGTCAGCCGTGTTGTCATACCACTGCTTCAGTACCAGAACTGCACCTGCTGGTAGCAGCGGTGCGACTTCGGGTTCATAGATATGGTTGTGATGCCAGGTAGCACTCCATTTGGATATCTGGCTGACCGGCTCTGTTCGGCCGGTTTCCGGATAGAATACCTCCAGCGAGGCGGCATTCATGCGCAGGTGGCCATGGGGCTGAAAACTATCGATGCGTACAGGATGGTCAAAGGTGTGGAAGCCCTGAGTCATTTGATAGCCGTTGGGGGGAATCACAAGATCTTCCTGCTGCTCGATCCGGTAGTTCGTCAGGTCCTGCTGGTAGATGCCTGCCTGTTCACCGAATTTTTCGTCGTGGAACCACAAGCCAATTTCGACCACGTTATCCTCAATCATCTCGCCCTTTGCAGTAGCACCGACTCCACCGGGGAAATTATGGATATTCCATTGTATTTGTGCTCCGGGAGGGAGGGTACGACAGACATCGCCAGGCACTTTCTCGCCCCATTTGCCCATTGCGTATTCGGTGAGCATGCCATTTCGGCGAGGCACACCGTATTCGTCTTCGACAAAGATGATGGAATTTGCGTGGTGGACCACCGCTGCTGCATCTCCGCGAGGTTTCACCTGAACTGCCTTAATGCAGCGCTCTGCGACTGCCGCCGTTAATCTGGGGTCAACAATCTCTCGTATCCACACGTCATTACCGTTGGCGGGGACATCATAGGAGGATGAAGGCACGATCAGGTCCGGCGCGCCAAGTTCGGCTTCGAAGTTCCATTGGCTTGGAGTTTTCACCTGAGCAACAGATGGAATCACGTCAAGATCACCACGAGGGGAGCCAGCATTCACCCAGGCCACGATGGTATCGATATCGTCCTGTTGCATGCGCCAGTCTCCAACTAAGTCCTGGATGCCAATGCCGTGGTCATAGGCATAGGGAGGCATTTCTCGATTGGCCACCTTCAGTTGAATCAACGGAGCCCAGGGGCGTACCTGATCAAAATTAGTGAGCTGCATAGGGCCGATGCCGCCTTCCTGGTGACACACGACGCAATTCTCATTGATGATTTGTGCCACGTGTTCGTTGTAGGTGATCTGCTCTTGGGCGAATACGCCCTGCAGCCCAAGCAGTGCAGTAGCCGAGACCAGTAATTTTGCAATTTTCATTTGCTCTTTCTCCCCTAAAAATATGCGCGCAACGGAATCTTCAATTAATAGTATCAAATATAGATTACATCCAACTTAGGCATACAGACAAGTCCGGGACTTGTCGCCACCGCCCCACTCACTGAACTGGACAATCCTTAGCTTAGAAGATACCTTTTAATTCGCCCATACTCTATGGGCCGGACCCAAAAACCGTGATCTCATTTCGTTAAATTGTAATTTTTCGCCCTTTTAAACCCCATCCCTATTGAACTCGTTACTATGAATAAAGAAAAAAAAATCGTTCTAACCTTTTGCTCCCTGTTTCTAATGTTTTCCGGTACACAGGCAGCAGAGCCACCCAGCATCACCGTCACCCGTCTTGGCGATGGCCCAATCATCACTCCACAGATGGATGCTCGTATGGGCGGCAATATTCAGGGACCCTCGTTGATCAAGGTGCCTGATTGGGTAGAGAATCCGTTAGGCAACTACTATCTGTATTTTGCCGATCACCGCGGCACTTACATTCGCATGGCCTATGCAGATGAAGTTACTGGCCCCTGGACTGTGTATTCGCCCGGTTCCTTAACACTCGAAGACTCCCTATTCCCCACTACCTGCCCGCCGTGTTCACCAGCTCCAGGGTCCAATGCGCCGCTCTATGCACATATCGCATCACCGGATGTGCACGTGCGCGAAGATCTGCAGCAAATAGTGATGTACATACATGGCAGGGATGTAGGCAGACAATTCACACGTGCGGTTGTGTCTCAAGACGGCATTAATTTCGAAGGCAGAGAAGAGGATTTAGGTCGTCCTTACTTTCGTGTGATTGAACAGGATAATTTCTTTTATGCCATGAGCATGCCTGGTTACCTATATCGCTCATCCGATGGTTTGTCAGATTTCGAAGCAGGCCCTCAGGTTTTCAACAGGGACATGCGGCACTCCGCCTTATTGATTCGTGATGATCAACTTTATGTATTCTTCACCCAAGCTGGACAAGAGCCTGAACGAATTCTACTTTCCACCATTGAGTTAGCCGATGATTGGCAGGAATGGACTGCTTCTGCACCGACAGAGGTATTGCGTCCCGAATTAAACTACGAGGGCGCTAACCTGCCCCTAGAACCTTCCAGAAGAGGCTATATCGATGTGCCGGTCCATCAACTTCGGGATCCCGCCATCTATACCGAAGACGATAGAACCTATTTACTCTATTCAGTTGCGGGCGAGAGTGGAATCGCTATTGCTGAAATTGAATTTGATGAGCGTTAATTAATTCCATTAACTACAATTGACAACATAACCTTCAGACTAGCTATCCCCGCAGCCCCATATAGCGGCTCTTAATAGCTAAAACCAAAGTACTCCGACCCCTTTGATTTTCGCTTAGGATATTGGTCGAGTTGAAGATCCCTCTATTTACCAAATTATTCTAGAAAAAATCTGTCCAGCTTTATTTATTCCTTCATATTCCGTTTATTCCCATTTGGCACCTAGGCAGTTTAATCGCCCGATTCATTAACACTCGAAGACTATTTATTTCCCACTACTTGCCCGCTACGTTCACCAGCTCCAGGCTCAAATGCACCTCTGTATGCACATATCGCCTCACCCGATGTGCACGTGCGCGAAGATCTTCATCAAATAGTGATGTGCATACATGGCAGGGATGCAGGCAGAAAATTCACACGTGCAGTTGTGTCTCAACACGGCATTAATTTAAAAGACAGAGAAGAGGGTTTGGGCCGTCCTTACTTTCGTGTCAAACGGAGGAATAGTCTCCAAACGCGCTTCTGTTACTCAGAGACGGACCATGGCGGCAATTGCTGAACAGATTCTCCTTTAGCTTGGAGTTAGCTGCAAGCACGGCCGCTACCGGAAACCTTCCGGCAGCACCCGCGCCTTGCTCAATCGTTCAAAAACGGCACCAACGTCGACCAATTCCTGTTCCTGAAAAGAAGGCGCTATTAACGTTAGACCGATAGGCCGGCCATCTTCTTGATAACCCATAGGAATCGTCAGCGCTGGATAGTTGGCTAAAGCGGCTAATCCTGCATTGCGGTTGTTGATGGATAGCAGGACATCCAATTCACCATCGACGAATATCCGTTGAAGCTGTTTTTCTGCCGTCGTTTGCAGTTCGGCGCGCAGCATTTCCAGTTCTTCTGCACCCAATTCTAATTCCGCCATCATCTCGATCAGACCCTGTCCGTAGGGCGCGCGCAGGTCTGGGTCTTCAACGTTAAATACCTGCAGATCGACAATGCTCGAGACGCTCACATTCGACGAGGCATGACTATCGAGATAGGTCGCAAGATCACGAACCATTTCACCACCGAGCAATTCCGAGAATCGAGGATTGCGAGAGGCATTAAGACTAACTGAAACCGCATCGGCCCCATTGTTTGTTAGCAGCCTAATCGCCTGCTGATAGAGAGGATCATCCTCGAAACTATCGAGCATGCCAAGACGCTTTCCATCCAAGCTTACTTCTCTATAGATTAGCGAAAAGTCATCACTGATCAGCGGCATGGCAGTGTCTTCTTCATCGTAGCCCGCCATGGCATTGAACAGTGTCACGGCATCAGCCACATTTCGCGCGATCGGCCCCGCCGTATCGAGTGTTGTGGAAATAGGTACGATGCCAGTTCTGCTCAGGCTGCCAGTTGTAGGCTTGAGACCTACGGATGAATTCGCACTAGCCGGAGACAAAATCGAGCCTGAGGTTTCCGAGCCAATAGCCACTGCCGCAAGATTCGCAGCCATCGCCGCAGCGCTGCCGGAACTGGAACCGCCGGTACCGAACGATTTTCTACCATAAGGATTTAGAGTCTGCCCGCCCACCGCACTATATCCAGATGGGCAGCTCATGCAGAAGAAATAGGCCCACTCACTGAGGTTAGCCTTACCTAGGATAATTGCTCCATTCTCTATAAGCCGACCGGTGATGAACGCGTTTGCAGTCCGATTTTCGGCAAGCGCCAAAGCACCTGCCGTAGTAGGTAGTCCATCGAATCCGATATTGTCTTTCAGTAGCACTGGAATGCCGAACATCGAATCTTCCGCGACCGCTCTGCCCTGTTTTCGCTGCCGGTCCAGGCTGCGCGCTCTATCGATAGCATCTGGATTTAGCGCGATGAGCGCATTGATGAAATGGCTATCGTCTGTTTCGATTTCGCGAATTCTGTAAATATAGAAAGTCGTTAGTTCGGCGTAGGTCAGCTCTCCATTCACGACGGCGCGTTGAATCGAGGTGATATTTTTCTCCAGTATCAGAGGCTTCAACGATTCGTATCTGCTTGTGGAGAATGCGCCCAGATCCTCAAGAAAAGGCGCCCAGAGAGAGTTCTTGTCTAAGACTTTGGAATTGAGCAGCTTAAAATGCATACTCACATTTTCGTGCCCAGCTAGCTCGAGGAGGTCAGCGGATTCATCATAGCGTTGCCAGACCTTATCCGCATATTCTGCAGCACGGACATGCAGCGAAACGCAGGAAAGTACGAGGAGCAACCTAAGGAGGGGATATTTTCGAAAGTAATTCATCTTGACAGGCTCCACCGTTGAATTCTTTACTGAATCATAGTCGGAGTCTGATTTCAGTACAATTCATACAGCATTGCAGACCAATGTCGACGGGGGAATGAATCCCCGCCATCAGGCATTATAATCTAGGGAAATGATAGAGACTAATTACCATAAGCGCCCAATTCTGAGATGTGGAGTATTGCGTGATACGTGTTTTTCGAACTATATGTCACTATCCACACATCATAGACTCCATCATCGGGATTATTAAAGTGAATAGATGAATCTAGACCGCCACCACTATCATCATCACAGATCCAATTGCCGTCTGGGTATTGATTACAAGTGCAGTGTCTTCGCTAGCTTGGATGGAAACATACAAATCCAAAAACCCAGCGTCGGAAGAAAACTCGAAATCAGGGGCGTCTGCAATAAAACCTCCACAGCCATTTCCTAAACTTGATGCATCAATACTGCCGCCAGAAACAACATCGTAGCTAGTTGGATCAGGTGTAGTGATCAAGTAATATTGGCCATAAGTTTATGTCCAAACCAGTATTTCTTCTCTGACTCGTTTAGTGATAATCCACCATTATGTCGATGCGGCCTTACACGGCTGTAATACCCAGCTATATAATAGTTCACCACAAACTTCACTTCAATAAAGGATCGGTAGCCTATCGAAGGCATCCATTCAATTTTAAAACTCCTGAAAAATCTTTCCACCGGAGCATTGTCCTAGTAATTTCCTCTGCGACTCATGCTTTGTTTTATCCGACAGCGCCATAATAATTGACGATATTGCTTGCTCGTATAGTGGCAACCCTGATCAAAATGGAACATAACATTCTGAGGCCTTCCTCTTGTCTCAAAGGCCATGTTTAACGCTTTACCTGTTAACTCACTATCCGGAGAATTCGATATTCCCCCAACCAACTGGCTTCCGAAAAATAAATCCATCACAACCGCTAAATAAGACCAGCGATTCCAGTCACATCGAGCACGAGTACGCATTGCTATTCGTGTCGCAATGCTTCGACTGGGTCCATATCGGCTGCACGAATGGAAGGATAGATACCAAAGATCACACCGATCAAAGCCGAGATAGAGAATGCCAAGATCGGTGCGAGCGGCGTGACTATAGTGGTCATTCCCCAAAATGCGGAGATGATAAAAGGAATGGCAATTCCTAACACCACACCAATGAGACCACCCACACCCGAAAGAATCACCGCTTCAATCAAGAACTGCATGATGATGTCTTTACGCTTAGCGCCGAGCGCGCGGCGTATACCAATCTCTCTGGTTCTCTCGGTCACACTGGCGAGCATGATGTTCATGATGCCGATGCCGCCTACCAACAAAGAGATGCCGGCAATGGCTCCAGCTACAATCTGATCGCGAAGCGCACTCTCCTCGGCCTGCCGTAACAGAGCGAGTGGTACCTCTATTGCGTAGTCGATATCCTTGTGTCTACGCTGCAAGATTTGATCGATGATCTCACCAACCTCGATGACTCCATCCTGTCCTTCAACCTGAATTATCGCTTCATGCAACTCCACAGTCTCAGATTCGACGCCGCCCGCAGTCTGACGTGTAGTGGTCTCACCAAAACGACTCTTGGACGAAGTAAAGGGAATGAAAATTCGGCTCGGTGCAGAATTGGAACTGCCCGCTTGGTTCTGACCAAGATTCGAGAATCCCTCAGATTCCATGATGCCGACAATATTGTAATAGTCGCTGTCGATTCGTATGGTCTTGCCTAGCGGGTTATCGATGGGAAACAGCGCCTCTGCTACTTCATCGCTAAGCACGACGACATTGCCATGATCGCGCATCTCTGACTCACTAAAGAAGCGTCCAGCTCTTAGGTTGTAGCTACGTGAGACGGGATAGTCCACCGACGTACCGACTACGTCCGTGTTGATATTAAGCCCGCCGTTCCACACATTCTTCTTAACAATGCGCGACGCGATGACATTGCTTATGCCGGGAATCGAATTCCGGATTGTAGTAATGTCGGCTGTGGTTAAGCCGTAGACGATAGCCTGAGGCGGACCGAAACCGCTGCGACTGCTCTCCTCTACCTCGGCAGGCTTCACACTCTTTACGAGTATATTACTCGCACCCAAATCGCGGAATTGCTGCTGCGCCTCATAGCTTGCACCCTCGCTTACCGCGAGCATGGCGATCACCGCCGCCACTCCAATTACGATGCCCAGCACCGTAAGCAGAGACCGCAGTCCATGAGAATAAATACTCTTGATGCCCACTTCGGTGATTTTCTTGAAGCGAGCGAAATTGAACCCTGAATTTGAGCTAGCACGCCGGTTGGCATGAGGATTGGAATTCGCTGAACTAAGCGTTGCGTCTGTCATCGCTCTCTACCAATCCATCGCGCAGTCGAACCAAGCGCTGCGACCTTTCCGCCATTTCATCTGAGTGCGTCACCATGATTAGCGTCTTACCCTGATTATGAAGCTCATCGAATAGATTTAATATTTCGGCCCCTGATTTAGAATCGAGGTTTCCCGTGGGTTCATCCGCCAAGATGATCAGCGGATCGACTGCCAAAGCCCGCGCAATCGCTACGCGTTGCTGCTGTCCGCCAGAGAGTTCAAACGGCTTGTGATCGACCCGGTCGTCCAAACCAACGCGAGCCGCTAGCCCCATGGCAATCTCGTGACTATCTGCCTCGGTGTAGCCCTGATAGAACAGGGGCATCTCGATGTTTTCTAAAACGTTTAACTGTTGAATAAGATTGTAGGACTGAAAGATGAATCCGAGCCTAGCACCGCGAATGCTAGACAACTCATCGTCTTCCATCTTCGAAGTATCCTGATCACCGAGGAAGTACTTGCCTTCAGTTGGCTGATCCAGGCAACCTAGAATATTCATCAGCGTCGACTTACCACAACCGGATGGACCCATGATGCTGATATAGTCGCCTTGATAGAAATCGAGGCTGATTCCGTGCAGCACCTCAACCGAGAGCGCACCCATATAATAAGTCTTACGAATATCACCCAGGCTCGCGACAATATCCTGCCCGCGAATTGCAGTGGCATCACTGTCGGTACTTTCAGATGATTCGGTCTCAAGCATAATTTCGCTCTGTATTGGCCGGACTTTCTACTAATGCAGCTTATGCGCCAGAAGCATCTCTCAGGCTTTGCTGTGGCGGAAGCAGAAGTACTTCCTCGCCCGCTTCCAACCCACTTAAGATTTCGATATATGAATCGGAGAAGGTGCCTACCTCGATTTCTCGGCGCTCTGCCCTACCACGGCTAGAAACATAGACAACGCGCTTGTCATCATAGTAAGTAACTGCCTGAATAGGCACGTAGACAACATCTTCGAGGCTTCGCACCAAAATATCGATCTCGGCACTCATTCCAGGACGCAGCCAGTCGTGTGTGCCATCAATCTTGATCGTGGTCGGATAGACTTTTAGGTCGGGGTTCATGAAAGAGTTCGCAGAATCGGCGACGACAGCCACCTTGATAACGACACCGGTTAGCTGTTCATCAGGAAAGGCGTCAACTGACACTTTTACTAACTGACCCACGGCGACACGCTGCACCGCAGACTCATGGATATTCACCTTAACTGCCATTTCCCGCATATCGGGGATGGTCAAGATAGACTGCCTCTCTCTAACCGTAGCGCCCTCTTGAATCGCTTCTTGGCTATTGCTGCGAAAACGCATGGAGTTTTGGTCGGCGGCACCGTAGACGACAAGCCCCGGTCGCTGGGCCGTGATCGTCGCTAGCTCGATCTGCTCGTTCACGTCCGCCAGCTTAACTCGCTCGAGATTGAATTTGCGTTCGGCAGAACTATAGCGCGCAGCTTCTTGCGCCTTCTCAGCGATATTCTCTTTTACCTGACGCTGGTAACTCATCACCGCGTTTTCATAGTCCGAGAGTTTTTCTTCTGCATCTTTCGGAAACGTGTATTGAATATATAACTTCAAAGACGTCTCTTCTTGCTCCATCTTGTTGTTGGCTTTATTTAGATTTAGCTCTTCGGCCTCCAATTCTGTTGGGGTTATAAATCCGCGCGCTTCTAAGCGTCGCTGCCCCGCGATCCGATCCCGTGATAATAACAGTTCTTCTTGGGCCACTTGCAGATTATCTTGCAGAGATCGAAGCTGTTGCTTAGCCTCACCATCTTCCAACATGTCGATATCGGCATACTGCGTGAAGTCGAGCTTATCTCGAACCCCCATGTAGCTATCGTCCATAAGCAAATTAGGCTCCGCATCCAGCGTCCTGCTACTAGTGCTCGCAGGCGCAGCTGCCCGCGGGGATAACGTCTGTGACTTGCGCTCTACAGGTGCGTCTGCCTCAGCAGTTGGCCTTGGAGCATCACCGCCGGGTCGTCCACGGCGACCACCAGGTCCACCTTGACCTCCCTGCCCAAAGTTTTGCATGCGCTGCAGCATGTCTGCCGGCAGTGTGCCTCCATTGTCTGCTATGGCCTGACGAATTCTATCCTGCATCTGCGGCGGCATGGAATCGAGATCAAAGGGTAGCTCTGCCGCAGCCGAGTCAGGGTCCGTGCTCTTGACTCTCTCACCAGCGAGAGAGTCGGCTAGTTGTGCAGCTTCGAAGTCTGCCTGCTCGGCACGGGCTAGGCGCTCTTCTATCTCTAGTTGTTGAACTATTTCGGTAACAATATCGCCGCCCAGAAATTTCTCGAAATCCAACTTCGCGAAGCGCATGTCCTGACGCGCGTCATTTAAGTCAGTCATGTTTTGATTCAGTTGAATCTCGTATTCTGCTTTGCGTTCTATATAGCTGGCTTCCGCAGTCTCTACTGCGATTTCCTGATTGAGTTGCTCGTCGATTAATTGTGACGTATCGAGCTCGACCAATATCTTACCGGCGATTACATCCGCGGGAGTAACACGATAGCCTTCCTCGACAATGCTGAGGATCTTGACTCCTTCTCGGCCCTTGACGCGAGACCGAATCTCTTGCGATTGCAATGCCTCGAGAGATCCACCTTCCAATACAGTTATATCTAGATTTCCGCGCCTAGCTTCGAAAGTAATACTGCCGGTCACGGTGTCATCAGAGTTACCCCCTATAGAAAGCAGCAGCACGAAAAAGACCACCACCGAGGAAGAGATAGCATACTGAGTAGATTTTTTAGCCGCCAAGAAGCGAGCTTGCTGCTCAATAATGTTCGTTCTGACGGGTTCAGGGATTTTTCCCCAAAGCTGGCTAATTGCAGAATTCTCTACTGCACTAGTCTTATCTTGACTCATTGACGCCCTCCTCCCACTGCCCGCTATCGTCGACATACAACAAACCCAAGTCTCTCCAAAATTCCAACTTCGATATATTGTGATCTACGATCGAGCTAATTAAATCCGTTTGTGCCGCTGTTAGATCGTTCTGCGAATCTACCGTATCCTGAATATCTCCAAGCCCCAATTCGGCACGCAGTTCGGCTTCTTCGACACGACGTTCGTTGATCTGAACGCTGGTTAAATTAATTTCATAGTTCTTTCTGGCTTGGTTCATGCGCCGCCACAAGTCGACGACATCCAATTTAATATTATCCATGTCGAGCAAATAGTTGCGCGTAGCGACTTCGTAGTTGATCAGCGAGCGACGATAATTATTTCGTTCCAGCTGTGTATCCAATGGCAATTCAAAATCCAGCCCAGCTGTATAAAGTGCGTTCTCAAAGTCCAGCTGCCCGAGATCACCATCGTTAGCGTCTGGAACTCTGGCGACGAGACTCAGGTCCAGCCCAGGCTTCAGAGCATTCGCCGCGACCTCTATTTTGCGGGCACGATCCTGAACGCGGTCGAGACCATTATACAAATCCAGGCGGGTCTGCACGGCGAGATCCATGGCCTGCTCGAGACTGAGATCTGGGCTATCCATCCCCGTTTCCGAAATCAGAATCATCTCATTATCGTCGAGGGCTATATTCTCCTCCGCCTTCAGGCCTAGCAGTATCTTGAAATCATCCAGACTGCGCTTGTATCTCGTGATGGAAGAAGTCCAACGCAGATCTTGTTGCAGGGAAGACTGCTCCAGCCTGCCCACCTGTAATAAGGTGCGCAGGCCCTCTGCCTGAAATGCTCGCTCGCGTTCTAGCGAGAGGTTGTTAGCGAGCAGGCCCGCGTAGTTATTTCTAGCAGTCTCTCTGTTCAGCAAGACGGAGTAGTAGGAAGAGGCAACTCGCACGGCAAAGGTCTTTCGATAGCGTGTGAAGTCTCGTAATCGATAGAGCAGATCACGCTCCGCCTGCATTAGCGCCTCGGTTTCGATATCACTGCCGAAGTCTCGCAGTAGAGGCTGCGTGAACGAGCCGATCAATGCGCCGGTACCAAACTCGCTAATATCGCCAGTCAGGAATCGAGTAAAATTATTAGTCAGGTTTAAGGCGATTGCTCCGCCGCCTTTGAGTAGATAGCGCGCGCCTAAACTGGTACTCGCATTCGCTCTCTCACTAGTGCTGAGCACGCTCATGCCGGTCAAGGCCTGCATGTCGGTAACGAATTGATCTTCTGAATCCCATTGGTAGTCGGCGCCGCCGACTGCAGAAAAAGTCGGAGTATAGCGATAGCGATCAAAGGTTAGCGCGAGCGCCTCGAGGTAGAGCGACTCTTTCTGTGTTTGGTATTCCTGACTATGCTGAAACGCCAAATCCAGAGCGACATTCAGGCTGAGGATATTCGCGCTGAGTTCACTGTCTGCCTCGTTGTCTAGAAATTCGTAGCTATCCTCATTGGTGGGGAGGCTACTCAGATCAACGTCCTTCGCCTCATCGATCCCTATTCTCTGCGTCATTCCCGGAACGAGATTAGTCTTGTCCTCTATAGCCTCATAGGTTTCCTGGTCTGCGTCTTTCCGGTAGGAATTGGCCGTACAGCTCACCAACGCGCCTCCACACAGAAGGACGATAGATGATTTAGCTATTAATTTCAGAGGCTTAGCCAACATGGCACAGTATTTCCAATGAATATAGAATTAAGTAAAGAATTATACGCTCTATTCAGCCGAATCCGTTTAATTTAGCGACCGATTGAGGCCTGAGTGAGCGGGATAACAATCTGATTTACATTCGCTTTTCCAGAATCGCAGAGGCTCATCCTAGTACAGCTGTCTATGAGCTTCTATCACTTGCTACTATCTAGACACTATCTGGATTCTGATACGCTTCTTAAATACTAAGTAGGCGATGTATCCTGAGCACATCCTTGAGGACAAAATGAGAGATGAAGATGAGGCTAAGTGAAATTTAAACCCCTATTTGGATTCGGCGTCTTACTCTTAAGCGTTGTGTGGTTAGTTGCTCAGAATCAGCGCTTACAGCTGTACCTCGATCTAGCACTAAGTTATCAAAGCCAGGAGCAAAAACTCCCCGAGAGCAATGCCCAGCAGCGCCTGCAAGTGGACCCGAATTATGACGCCCTCCTGCAACAGGCACGAGATGAAGTCGCACAGCAGGCCAGTCAAAGACGACCGAGCACAACCGGAACAGCATTCTCCTCATTCACCGACACAGAAAATGCACGTGCGCGGGCCAATGAAATCATGCCTAAGTTGTACGACAGTTTCCTGAATGCACTCGGCATCCCAGGAACCGAGAGGCAGCGAATTATGGAGACACTGGTGGACTTCGGGGCCCAGCGCTACCAGATGTTAGACGAGTTATTAGCCGGGTCAATTTCCCCAGATCAGGCCGTTGCGCTGTTTGGCGCTGATGCGCTATCCAAAAACCTACAGAATTTGCTAACCGCAACTCAACAAGACGATCTGCGTCAATACGATCAGCTGCTCAGAAACGATACCCTGCGCGAAGTCTATCAACAGTCCCTGCGAAACATGGGAACCGCTCTCGAGGGTGCTACCCGGGAAGAGGTGACTCAGGCATTGATCAATGAAGTCGTCTCTGCAGAGAATAATTGGGGCTCACTGGTTGCAGAAGATGGCAGCATGCGCAGTGCCTATAATGACAAGCTAGCCGCTTTTGACCGAGCCCGAAACGCTCTAGGGCCGGACCTCAATACACAGCAACTAGAACATCTCGACAGGTTTATCGAGACTCAAGCCAGCGGCATCGATGTGATATTGGAAGCTTCATCTGACCGTAGCGGCTCAGTGTCCATCACCCAAGCTCGCGTAGGGGTCGAGAATCTACCCCACTAAAGCTTCAAAACAGCTCAGCTGACTTACATTTTTTAGCAGAATACCATACATTAGTGGGCTTGCGGCCGCGCGCGTGCGGCCCTCAATAATCTCATCACGGAGTCTAGATATGTCTGAATTACGAACAGCTAGGGACTGGAAGCGAAGCAGCCTACTCGCTATTTCCCTTCTGACGTTGGTTGCCTGCAGCGATAATGAAAGCTCTACAGATACTGCAGCCAAACCATCTGCTGATAGCGGTATGCAGCAAGCCAACACGGCCGAACTCGGCTATAGCAGAATAAATGCCCCGGATGAGAATGACCCGCTAAATGCACAGATATTCGAACTCGACAATGGCCTACGCGTATACCTGACTGAGAACCATGAAGAACCACGATTCTATGCTGAGATCGCCGTGCGCGCGGGAAGCAAGCACGACCCCATAGATGGCACAGGTCTGGCCCACTATCTCGAGCACTTGCTGTTCAAGGGCAATCAAAATCTAGGCAGCCTCGACTACTCTTTAGAGAAACCGCACCTAGACCGCATCGTCGAACTGTATGAAGAGCACCATGGCGAGACAGACACTACCCGCCGCGCAGAAATCTACGCAGAAATAAATAGCGAAGCGCAACTGGCCGCTCAGTATTCCGTGCCAGGAGAATTGGACAAGCTCTACAACAGCATGGGCGGCAGCGCGCTAAATGCACACACGTCATTTGAGGAGACTGTCTACAAGATCGGCCTTCCCTCGAACCGGCTCAGGCAATGGGCAGAGCTCGAATCCGATAGATTCGTCAATCCAGTATTTCGACTTTTTCACACTGAATTAGAAACGGTCTATGAAGAGAAGAATCGTTCACTAGATAGCGCGGGCCGCATCATAGGAACCGCTGTCAACGAGACCTTATACAAGGTTCATCCCTACGGGCAACGACCCACAATTGGTACAGTTGATCACCTAAAGAACCCTTCACTGGTTTACATTCAGAATTACTTCGATACCAACTACGTTCCTAACAACATGGCCATCTTCATAAGTGGCGATATCGACCCTATCGAAACTATCGCGCTGATAAGCGAGAAATTCGCCCATTGGGAACGAAAGCCAATCCCCGAAATCGGCCCCTGGGCTGAAGAGCCTTTGCAGGGTCCTGAGCGAAGAACCGTACAATACCCAGGCGAGGAACAAGTACAACTTGCCTTTCGCACCGCGGGCAACGGCAGCGAAGATAAGGAAGCACTTATATTAGTCGACATGATTCTGGACAACAGTACGGCCGGACTTATCAATCTGAACCTAAACCAGCAACAGCTCGTCTCTGGCGCCGGTTCGTCGCCATCATTCTTGAACGATGCCGGCTCGCAGAACCTCTATGGCATACCGAAGCAGGATCAGACTCTTGGTGAGGTTGAACAACTCCTTCTCGATCAACTAGAAATAATTAAAGCGGGTGAATTTGAAGAGTGGATTATCCCGGCGATCATCAATGACTTTAAGAAGGGTGATAAGGGCGGCCTGGAATTCAATCAGGCGAGAGTAAGCATGATGCGCGACTCGTTCATTCAGGGTTCGCAGTGGGATTATCATGTAGCTGAACTCGATCGAATGAGTCAGTTGACTAAGCAGGACGTAGTAGATGTCGCCAACAAATACTTTGGCAATGACTATGTGGCCGTCTATAGAATCGACGCGCAGAACGAGATTCCAGTCGTTGAAAAGCCGCAGATAGATCCAGTAAAAATCGACTCATCGCTTCAGTCTCAGTTTGCCTCGCGCATCTTGGCGATGGAGTATGAAGAGATTGAGCCGACCTATGTAGAGGCAGACCGAGACTACCGCGTCATCGAATTCGCTGATGGCGTACAGCTCTACTATGCACCTAATCCTCTCAATGATTTATTCTCCTTCTCAATAAACATAGAAGTAGGCACGGAAGAAAACGAGAAACTAAATTTAGCTGCCGCCTTGATAGACGTTGCAGGCACGAATAGTAAAACAAATGAGGAACTGCAGAAAGAATGGTACCAGATAGGTACCGATTTCAGATTCGGCGCTGGAGGAAACTCATCGGGCATCTCTATCTCAGGTCTCGACGAACAATTCGAAGCCTCACTGGCTCTTGCTATGGACCTAATCAAGAATCCAACCACCGATGAGCAGACGCTGGAACAGATGAAGGGTATCTTGCTAAAATCCAGAGAAGATCAGAAGAGCTCTCCACCAGCAATTTCCAGAGCACTGACTCTCTACAATCGCTATGGCGAAGAATCGCCTATGCTAGAAGCGCTCACACGCGAAGAGATAATGGCTTCGACCGTCGACGAGCTCCTCGCTCTTCCAGCCGAGCTGCTGAACTTCAAGCATACTCTCTCTTATACCGGCTCAATGCCTTTGGAAGATTTGGTAGAAGTGCTTCGGCGCCAACATCCAATAGCTGGCGAACTTGCAGATACGCCAGACTATCGTTTCCGCACGGCACGAGAGTTAGACGAGACGGAAATCTATGTTGTGGATCAACAGACTGCACAGGCGCAGGTACGCATTGAATTCCCAGACGGCGTCTACGACCGAGATGACAGCCTCGCATCTTCTATCTATACCAATTATTTTGGTAGCGGCATGTCCAGCGTAGTCTTTCAAGAACTGCGCGAGGCACGAGCCCTCGCCTATACGGCCGGCGCGCGCTATGCACAAGGTGGCAGGCTAAATGATCAGAACATCATGCTGGGCACCATCGGCACGCAGACCGACAAGACTGTCGATGCACTAAGCGCCTTCCTCGACCTGATCGATAATATGCCGGAGTCCGACGAACGCTTCGAGAGCTCTGTAGAATCTCTCATGAACCGCTATCGCACCTCGAAGATTAGTTTTCGTCAGGTTATTGGTGCAGTGCGCGGCTGGGAACGTCTCGGTATCCAGGGCGATCCTCGCAGAGAAAGCTATCAGAAACTGCAAACTGCTAGCATGGACGATCTGCTGAGTTTCCAACAAGAACACGTCAAAGATAGGCCGAAGCTGATCTCAATAGTAGGCGATCTATCGATTCTCGACGAAGAGAAACTTGAACAGTTTGGTACGGTCAAAGAAATCCAAGTAGATGATTTGTTCGTAGAATAAAATGACCAACGCGGCGACAGCTTCGAGCTGTCGCCGCGTTCCAACCCAATGTTCTTACGCGTAGTGTTACCAGCGAGCAACCTCCTGTATGTCAGCCTTATCCGTTATGGGACTAACAAAGAATTACGGTTCGTTTGCGGTCCTCGATAATCTCAACCTACAGATTGAAAAAGGATCGATACATGGCCTGGTTGGCCTGAACGGTTCCGGCAAGACTACGACTATTGAGTGCATACTCGGCCTTCAGGCCTACAATTCAGGCAATATCATCGTGCTCGGCCAATCACCTAGGCAACTTCATCTTACAAAAGGCAAGCTTGTTGCCATTTTCGATAGTCCGAGCCTGCATCCCAACTTAACTGTGCGCCAGTGCCTACAACACGCCCTACTACTGTGTGAAAAACCAACACGCAGTGCTTGTGAGGTAGAAAAGCTGTTAGGCGTTAGTCGTTTCAGCGATTTCAGAATCAAGAATCTTTCGCTTGGCAACAAGCGCCGGGTGTCAATTGCGCAAGCCCTATTGGGAGACCCCGAATTTGTAGTACTAGACGAGCCATTCAATGGACTCGACGCAGAGGGTGTGGACGATGTGCTCGATTTAATCAGCACGCTTAACCGAGACCATGGCACAACATTTTTACTATCGAGCCATCAGCTTCCTTACCTGGAACAGATATGTAGTCATATTGCGATTCTGCACCATGGGAAAATTACTCACAGCGACACCATCAGTAATTTGTTAGGAAATACGCAAGTCACCTTACAAATCAAGACTCCTCAGATCGAGGCTGCAAGCGGGGTGTTGGAAAATATCTCTGGCGTTAAGCTTCTCAACATCGATGCAGACGGCTACCTGAACATTAGTGTCTCAGACTCTGACTCTATAGCTATCAATCAAACGCTAGTGGAAAATCAAATTCCAGTTGCCGAGCTAATTCTGAAACGCGCATCACTCGCCGGGCTGTTGCGCGAGATTACCAGCGAGGACGCCAGATGAACGGTCTGCTGGTCGCCATCAAATCGGAAATCTTTGTCGCGCTGCGCACCTTTGCCAACAAACTTATCGTGGCAGCGCCCTCTCTGGTTGCAGCAGCACAATTGCTGCTAGTAAAACTCACCGATGCCGGTCAGCAGGCACGAGACAGCTTGTTAGGAGGGTCCGGTTTCGAGCAGTCGGTGGCAAACAATGCCTACGGCTTCTTCGTAGATGGACTGACCACCGGCCTAACCATGCTAGGGCTGCTATTAGTTGCTCAGGGTGCTTACAGTTTTAGCTACGATCGTGACATTGGCAGCATTCGCCACCTATTGATCCGGCGCGTAAGCCGCAGTAGCATGCTCACTGCAAAACTCATTCACCTGCACTTACTGGCCCTGTTGTCCGTCCTTCTTCTATTGAGTACAAGCTACCTACTCAGCGGGATACTCTGGGAATTTAGCGCTATAGTTGAAGATGGTTTTGAACTGATCAGTGAGCAAGAGATTCGTGAGGAGATATGGTTAGGTCTTCGCTTGGCGCTAGTGCCATTGCCAGCAGCCATTGCCTTCGGTCTATTAATCTCGGTGTCCACACAATCGGCAACCCAGGGTGTTACCACAGCGCTGGGCATTACACTGGCGATAGATATCTTTAAGGGACTGCTCGGTGATATGGCGAACTATCTGTATGCGAGCTTTCAGCCATCCTTGATCGATCAATCTTACTTGCAATCCGTTAGCCGAATAGTTCGCGGCTACTCAGATGTATTAATAGACGATAGCGTGCTGCAATTGAATATGTGGGTGCCCTTTCCTGCACTTTTATTGTTCTTTGCCGCTGCCCTATGGATCGTGCAGCGAAGGAAAATATAAGTATGTGCACAAGTAAAACGAAACGTAGTATCTCGATATTTGCCCTCCTCCAACTGTCCTTGCTAACAAGCTGCGTAAGTTACGAGCCCGCCATTCTAGTACCTGCGCTAAACCTATCAGCGGAAGAGATTACACTTGTAGACACAGCAGGCGCCAGCGGGGCCAGAATTGATTTCGGTGTCGAGCTCGGCCTGAACGAGAGTGATTCCCTTAGCAATATCGAAATACTGCCAGGGGTTCGTGTGCGCGGCATTTCAGCTAATGGCCCTGCTGATTCAGCCGGAATTCAGCCGGGGGACATTATCCTTAGTATCAATGGAACGTTAACCAATCATCCCGACGTTATTGAGGCTCTGCAACAGCAGACACCAACGATTGAGAACACACTCTTCAATGTACGTAGAAATACTGCGGTGTTCGAGGCTACCGTGATACCTCGCACTGTCAATAACAATGACGCTCCCCGCGAGTTGTATCGAATCGATCCAATCGCGAGTCGTGCCGCCTATCGCACGGAGATGGTCAGCATCAGTGCGCAGCCTAGTATCGCCGCTGCTCGGGTTATGGATGTTTATCAAACCAGCCCGCTACGTGACGCTGCGATCGAAGTCGGCGATATGATCTTAGCTGTAAACAGTGAGCCTCTTAACTCGGCGCAGGATCTAGTCAGTCGGTTTAACTCAGAGCTCGAACTAGGAGAAACGGTAACCGTAACCGTCTTTGACGGCGAATCAGTATTAGAAAAACGCTTCGATCTTTGGAATCCAGGTAGACGCGTGAGCGAAATATCTTTCGGGCCCCTAATTCGATATCAATCGTCGGTTGTGCCAGACTCGAAAAGTTTCTCCCTATTAAATCTCTGGCTATTTTCTTTATATAGCTACAACCGAGTAGATGAGGAGAGATCACACAGCATTCTTGGCCTAATAAAATATAGCAGCGACCTAGGCGAGCTGATTGAAGAAGAGAACTAATCAAAGTGACGATCAGAAAATCATCAATAAATTATTGGATGAGATTGACCCTTCCCGTTCTTGTCATCTATGCGGTGCTATCCGGCGCTGCATTTGCACAATCCAATTATGTTGCCTTCGAACTGGAACGTGAGAACAACTGGGAGCGACAGCTCGCATTTGAGGACCTCGATGGAGATGGACTCAAAGACATCATCCACTCCAATTACCAAGCCGGGATTGGCCGCGAATTACACATCTTTCATCAGCAAGCCGACGGAAGTTTCTCTACAACTGCGCAACGTATCGAGATTAAGACTGAGATAATAGCGGTCGCTTTTGCCGACCTCCGAGCTACGCCGGGCAGTGAACTCCTGCTGATCTCAAACTCTGGCGTGTTCAGCCTCTCCTCTGCACTCGAAGGCTATGGAGGCAATATCAAGCAGTTACTGGAGTGGGAGTTGATTGCCGCCGTACCCGATCTAGAACGAGTGCAGTTTTTATCCGACCTACAAGATATCGACAAGGATGGAGAGATAGACCTGCTACTACCTGGTGATGGCGTCTACGGCCTATTCAAAGGCAGAGGCAATGAAGTTTTCGAGCTGGTGTCCACGTTTAGCACAGAAAGTGAATCTCTGTCAGCCGCGCAAAGAGGCCGCGACAGCTCAGGCATGGACGCTCGAATCGTTATCAATGCCGAAGAGGGTGTTGTTATCGAGTTAAACGTCGAGTCCGATTCCTATTTCGCGGACTTCGTCGAGCAATGGGATGCTAATGAGGAGCCTGCACGTTCTTTGCTACGCGCTCAGAGCTGGATGCCAACAGCAATCATCGCGCAGCTAAATGAAGACACGCTTTCCGACATTGCCTATATCAATCAGGGTGCGGACGGTCTCGGAAAACTAAACTTCCATTTCCAGGACGCTCAGGATGGTTTCAACAGCGAACCAGACTGGATAGGCAGCATAGATACGCGGGGCGATATGCAACTCGTCGATGTGGACAATGACAAGCTGCTCGATCTCTTACGCATAACCGGAGAAGGAAACGACCGAAGTGCCTATTTTTATCGCAATCAAAACGGATCTTTTGATCTAAAACAGCCGAACCAGGTCATGCGCTTCTCGGGATACGATGTTCGACTCAATGTAATTCCACTAGAGCAAGACTCTGCCCCAGTATTAAATGTTAGCTACTACACAATTCCTGTGGTCGACGCGATTCGCAACGCGAGCATCAATCGTTCGCAGCTATTATTTGGCAGCGACGATGCAGACGAGAATCAGTTTTTCAATCGGCGCCCCGACTCAAGACTCGACGAGAGTTTCTCGGCAGCGAATGTGCGCGGCCTATCCGAGCAGATGTCCCTGCAATATGATATCGATGGCGACGGTCGCAAGGACGCCATCTTTGTTACTGAGAATGGCACACTTGCTGCCAAGAAAATCAACGAAGACCTGACTATCCAGAGCCAGCCCTTCTGGGAATATGTCTCTCCAAACACTGTCTTCGAGTTTCAGGTGTTGCAACTGAACCAGGACAGCAAGCCCGACATATTGCTACGCCACGGCACCACGACCACATTCCTCGTGGCCGCACCATGATTCGCTTAGCCTCATTTATACAAGTGCTGTCTGGCATCAGCTTGATGCTTAGCTGCACACTAGCCCAAGCTGCTGAGCTGAATTTCAATCAACAAGAATTCCAGCTACCGCTGGAGACAGAGAATCTCGTCGTTGCCGATCTCAATGGAGACGGACTACTCGAACTCTTAGCAGTAGTAGAGAACGGTTTACAGATTTATTTTCAGACCGAAAGCGGCTTCAATTTTGATAGCAATATCAGCATCGAGTTTCCGGGTCAGTCCATAGGCTGGGATCTAAGCACGCAGTATGGCGCTACTGGCAGCACCGCTATCATCGCGCTGATCGACGGCAAGGAAGTCTTAGCCTGGTCAGCCGAAGATCAAACACTGCTAGCGCCGCAGACCATCACATCAAACTTGAATGGTTACTTGAGCAAGGGCGTTAATCGTCTGCATTTTTCAAGAGACATAAATGGCGACGATATCCACGACTTCCTGATTCCCGGCGCGGGTGCAATCAATCTACACATTAGTAACGGGCGCGCCGCCTCCGGAGAGTACGATTATCAAGCGTCTCTTAGCGTACGCTCAGAATCGCGCATGCGCACGAACCTAAACGAGGGCAGCCTAGAGCGACGCACCGGCCAGTCTATTCGCATTCCTATGATGGAACTCAGAGACGTCAATAGCGATGGCTACGATGATCTAGTTTCTCGCACCGAAGAAGAGTTAAAAGTCTTTATCGCCAACGCGAACGCCGCCGCTTATTTTCCCAATGAGGCGAGCTATTCTCTGAACATTCTGGAGATAGAAGAAAGGCTGGGCGAATTTGATATCGACAATTTAGATTTCTCCAACCTGACTGGACTACTGGCTCTTACCCACGAAGAGATACTCGACGATGTCGACGGCGATGGCATAGACGACCTACTACTTCGAGAGGGCGGCAAGGTTTCACTTTTTGGCGGCAACGAGCTGGGCATGAACTTCGCACAACCTCGTCAAGTTCTTCGATCGGGTGGTAACGTGCTAGGCACCTTCTTGCAGGATGAGAATGAGGATGGATTAAAGGATCTCTGGCTCTGGCGAGTTGAAAGCATTTCCGTGGGAGACATCTTCGTCTGGCTTGCTCTCTCTGGCAGCATCGCTATAGAAGCCTTCATCTATCCAAACGACGGAGAAAGATTCGCACGCCGGCCTTCACGCAAGGTAACTATAGACCTAAAATTTCCTTCGGTGATTAGTCTGACATCAACCTTCAGAGACATAGAACGAGAACTCGATGACGCTCGCACGACTGAGAAAACCTTTAGCAGCCTCGCCAGCCTGGACGAAAATATCGATCAGCAAGACCTAATTCTGATGGTTAGCAATCAGGTTCAATTTTTCCTGAACAGTATTCAGCCAGAAGAAGTACTCGACAACGATTCCGATCTATTCCTCGGCGCATTGAACTATTCTCGAGAGCGCGACAACTACGAATTCAATATTCGTGATGTTATCGAAAACATTGCTATAGGAGACAATCGTCACTTAGACGCAGTCGCCGACAGAACGGCCGACTCTGTAATCGAATTGAGTCAGGGCGTTGTGAGCGGAGATATAATTCCAGTTGCGCTCAACAAAGATGATCGCGATGATGTCATCATCTTTACCGAGACCGACAGTAGTCACATTCGGGGATTGCTGTTACTCTCAGATTGAAGCAGTCCTCGCTAACCTCGTAAAACTTAGATTTTCTGGGCAGGAATCATGAAGCATACAGTCTGGATAACCCTATTGATCGCGGCGGCAGTAGTCAATGTAGCTGCAGAGCTCGTGTTCTATTTCAGCGGCGTCAATATCGCCATGTTTTACCGCATTGTCTTGATAACCGGCATCACAATCATCTCCGCTGTATTTGTTGGCGCAATACTTTTGGTCCGTGTCTTGGAAGGAGAGAAGCCGCTGTCAGGTAATGTGCGCGACACACTCGGTGCTGATAAGAAAACGGACTAGCTATGAAGGTATCTATTGGTCTCTTACTCGTTGCAATTGTGCTCGGTGGAGGCTTCACTTATAGCGAGATGCAACAGAGCAACTTGCTAACACAGCAGATCGACGACTATGCGCGTTAGAACTCCCAACTGCTGACACAGATAGAAAATAACAGCCTAAAAAATATGGAGTCCGCCAAAACGCTTCGCTCACTGCAAGACGAATTGAAGAATCGTGAAAGCCAACCAGCCGCTCTCTCGTGTCAACTCGAAACCACGCAGCAGAAAATCGACTCTGATTACCAACAAATCGAAACTCGAATTCGGCAACAACTGACAAGCAAAATTCAAGCAAGTAACAACACGCCGAACCTAGGCCCAAGAATAGCCGTACTCAAACAGCTCTCCGAACTCGATCCCAAGGTGATGGGAGAAATCATAGCTCTTAATGCACAATATGGAGAATTTATTAAAGGATTGAATGTGGGCGAAGAGCGAGATGAGGTAATCATCAATGCGCTGCACAACTTGATCGCGGATCAGAATCAGGCGCGAGGTGAGATCATGCTGGAAATGCGAACTACTGATCCACACGCGACAATTCCTGCTGACTTGTTTAATCAGATGAGAGCAATATCAGATCCTAACTCACAACTTGATGCGCTCACCTACGATTTAACCGAAACCAAATCGGACACCTTTGCAGAATACCAAAAGCAGAGACAAAATACTGCCATATCATTTGGCCCAATCGGTGGGGTAAGCGGCAGCATCTCCGCGGACGCTGATTTCTTCGAAGGCAGTTTAATTCAAAGCAGATCAGGACAATCTCGCGCAGTTCAAATATTACCCAAAAATCCTGACAACTAGGTCGTTCTACTAGCCCATCCACAAGCAATTCGGCAGGAGCGACTCGCGATTAAATCGACAGTCGCAAGCACTGCTCCACGTTGTGCTTTAGCAAGAAATATGGTTTCATCGGTTGCCGTTCCCTGATTGATAACATGCAAATATTTAACTTAAATTTCAATTGGTTAGAAAGAACGCTGGTAATAAAAAGAAGATGAAAAACAGCGCACTGGCTCTCGTATTTTTAATACTACTTACTTCCTGCAGCGATGAATTAAATCGTGCGCGTCCCTATATATTAACTACCGCAACCACAGGCGGCGCCTTCTACCCTGTTGGAGTAGCCCTTGCCACCATCGCTCATTCACAACTCGCGGACACACAAGGCATATCTCTAACCGCAATTAGTTCGGCGGGCTCACTAGAGAACGTAAAACTACTGCGCGACAATCAGGCTCAGTTTGCCATCCTTCAGGGGCCTTTTGGCGCCTGGTCATGGACTGGCGAAGGGCCGGTAAGTTCACCGCAAACCCATATGCGCAGTGTTAGCGCTCTGTGGCAGAACGTCGAACATTTTGTTCTGCTCAGTGAGCTTACAACTACTGGCGAGATCATGGACTTAGATAATCTAGACGATGAGCGTTATGTGCTTGGTGGTAGAAACTCTGGAGCCGAACAGACCGGTAGATTTATCCTGGAGACGCTTGGCATAGACTACGAAGCAAAAATGAATCTCGCCTATATGGGGTATGGACCCACTACCAGTGCGATTCAAGACGGTAACATCGTCGGCATGAACATCCCTGCCGGCGCGCCTGTCAGCTCGATCACACAGGCCTTTGCCCTGCTCGGCGATCGCATGACCGTACTCAATTGGACACAGGAATCCCTCGACAAGATAAATGCCCGTTACCCACTATGGGCTTGGTACGAACTTCCTGCTGGCACCTACCCCAATCAAGATGAGTTAATACGCACGGTAGGTTCACCCAATGTCCTGGTAACACATGCTGACATCCCTGATGACGTCGTCTATAACGTAACGAAAGTTATCTGGGAGAACCTTGCTACGCTGCAAGAAATTCACGGTGCAACCAAAGACATGCGCCTCGAGATCGCTATCGACGGATTAGGCGCCCCTCTCCATCCCGGCGCCATTCGTTATTATCGAGAGGTCGGGCTGGAAATACCTGAGCGCCTCCTGCTCGAAGAAACGACCCCAACCACAGAACAAGCTGAGGGAGTGTAGATTAGTTCATGAAATCTAACTATCTGCGTTGGGCCGCGTTTTTCTTCGCCCTGTTTCACATTTACTGCAACGTATTCGCTAGCATTTCAGAGCTCTGGCTCTCGGCTATTCACTTCGGCGGTTTCTGTGCGCTCTGCGCGCTTATAAGCAATGAATCGCCGTCCGTGCAGCGCAAGTCAGCCACGTACTGGATTAATATCCTTCTGGCGGTTACAGCTGTAGCGGCCTCAACCTATCTGATCCTATTTGAGAACGCGCTATATGCCCGCGAGACCGAGTATATTCTCAGCGACTATATCTTTTCCTTAGTCGCCATCGGACTAGCGATAGAATTTACGCGACGTACTACCGGCTGGTTTATGCCGGTGCTGATCCTGCTCAGTCTGTCCTACATATTATTCCTTGGTCGTTACATTGGGGGCGTGTTCTCCTTCCCAGGGCTCAGCCTCGAGACCGTACTGTATCGTAGCTTCTTCACTAGCGAAGGTATGTTCGGACTCACTGCTCAGATATCCTCTACATTTGTCTTCATGTTTATTATTTTCGGATCGTTCTTACTTCGATCCGGCGCCGGCGACTTCATCGTCCGACTGGCTCAGTGCTTGGCAGGCCGCTACACCGGCGGCGCAGGACTGGTTGCCGTAGTCGGCTCCGGCTTGATGGGTTCGGTCTCTGGATCTGCCGTCGCCAACACCGTCTCCACCGGTGTGATAACGATACCGATGATGAAGAAATCCGGATTTCCTGGGAAATTTTCGGCAGGAGTTGTCGCGGCCGCATCGACCGGTGGTGCGCTAATGCCGCCAGTGATGGGAGCTGGCGCCTTCGTTCTTGCGAGCTATACACAGATCCCCTACTTAACGATCATCGCCGCCTCTACCCTACCGGCTATCCTCTACTTTCTGACAGTATGTTACTTCGTACGTATCGAAGCAAAGCGTCTGGGCCTGAAGCTCACGCCCGCAGAGGATACGGAGAAAGTCTCGACTGTATTAAAAGAAGGCTGGCATTTCATAATACCCATGATCGTTTTGGTAAGCTTTCTTGTAATAGGTAGAACGCCAACGACCTCCGCCGCCTTCGCCATAATCAGCGTCATCGGCGCCTCTTGGCTATCTTCTACACCAATGCGGCTACCGGATATATTCGATGCAACAGTCGAGGGCGTAAAGACCATGATATCGACAGCTCTCCTGTTAGTGGCCGTTGGCATCATAATCAATGTTGTAACGACTACCGGTGTGGGCAACGCCTTCTCGCTGATGATCGTAGAGTGGGCACAAGGCAGCCTACTCATTACTCTCGTTCTAGTTGCCCTAGCCTCGCTAGTACTAGGCATGGGCTTACCGGTAACGGCCTCGTATATCGTATTAGCTACTCTCTCGGCACCACTGATATTCGACCTGATCTCACAGTCACAACTGCTCATCGCATTGCAAGCGAGCGACCTGCCCTCCAACGTCGTGGCGACCCTCAGCCTGTTCGGGGGTGATCCACTAACTGCACTGCAAGAGATGCCGCTAGAGATGAAACAGCTTATCCGTCAGGAGATGCTGGAACCCGAAATGCTTACCGGCATGTTGCTGAGTGCGCACTTAGTTATCTTCTGGCTATCGCAAGACAGTAATGTCACGCCACCTGTGTGTCTCGCCTCGTTTGCCGCAGCAGGGATAGCGGGAACGCCACCTATGGCAACGGGACTCACTAGTTGGAAAGTCGCAAAAGGGCTGTATCTAGTGCCAGTGCTATTCGCCTATTCGCCGCTAATCTCGGGAACCTGGCCGGAACGCATAGAAGTCTTCATATGGTCTTGCATGGGCTTGTATGCCCTTGCCGGCATTCTACAGTGGCATCTTGAGGCAAAGATTAACGCAGTAATCGCTGCCTTACTTTTAGTCAGTGCCACGCTCCTGATGTGGACCCCGTTTCCAATCATCTGTCACTTCGTAGGTGCGACGATCTTGTTCGGTATTGTCTACATGCAAACCCGCGCAATAAAGGCTGCGGCCGCCAGTCCGGTCTAGCTCGAAAAAAATACAAAAAGAATACAAATTTCCAAAACACTTATCACCCTATCCAGAGTAAATCATGAGCAATCACACAGCTAAACAAATACACCTCATCAGCCGCCCTAGCGGCATGCCCACCAAAGCGAATTTCAAGCTCGTTGAAGTTGGGCTCCCTGCGCCAACCGACGGCGAGGTGCTAGTCAAGAACCTCTACATGTCAGTTGACCCTTATATGCGCGGTCGCATGCGCGAGAACGCAGTCTATGCCGAGGCTTACGCTCTCGATTGTGTCATGTATGGCGGCGCTATAGGCGAAGTCATTGAATCTGCCGACCCCTCGCTACAAGCCGGCGATATCGTTCTCAATGGAGCTGCATGGCAGGATAAATTCATCGCAAAGGCGAACACCGTTAGTAAGGTGATTCCTTTTGATCCCGAGCAACTCTCACTCTACCTAGGCACACTGGGAATGCCCGGCCTAACCTCCTATGTCGGCTTATTTAAATATGGAGAGCACAAAGAGGGCGAGACGGTCTTCGTTTCCGCCGCGTCTGGTGCCGTAGGCGCTAACGTCTGTCAGATCGCGAAGCTCAAGGGCTGCCGCGTAATTGGCAGCGTCGGCAGCGATGCAAAAGGGCAGTGGCTGTTAGACGAATGCGGCGTAGACGCCGTCATTAATTACAAGACATGCGGCGACATAAGCAAGGCTCTAGCATCTGCTGCACCCGAGGGCATAGATGTCTATTTTGAGAATGTTGGTGGCGACCATCTACAAGCTGCACTCGAAGTTATGAACCCCTATGGTCGTATTGCCGCCTGCGGCATGATCGCGAGCTACAATAATGCCGAACCTGCGCCGGGACCGAATAACCTGATGCTAATTGTAGGCAAAAAAATTCGTATCAATGGCTTCATCGTGTCCGATCACGGCGATATGCGTGATCAATTCTTGAGTGAGATGATTCCATGGATACAGGAAGGCAAAGTGAAGAGTCGGGAAACTGTATTCGAAGGCATCGATACTGCAGTTGACGCATTTATCGGTCTATTTAGCGGCGAGAACTTCGGCAAGATGGTTGTGAAGCTAGGGTAGCTCTGAACAATTCTCTGGCGCCTCTGGCTTTTAGACTGTTTCGAGATCAAGGAGTTTCTTTGCAAGCATGCGTCCGCCTGTCAAAAAGGAACAACGAAGAGATCAGGACAGTCTAAATGCCCCGAAGGGCGAGTCCTGAAGCGTTCATCAACTTCGTTGCTGTTCTTGTTAAGGACTAAGGCTCTTAACGGCGAACTGCGTCTCGCGGCTAAACGCTTCAGGACTCGTAGTGCTACCATAGAATTACTCAGAGGTACCCACTACTCTTAGTCATGCCGAGTTAGATACCGATCTAGCGCGTTAGCGAACCCTCTCTTATCGGTCTCGGTCATTTGAGCGGGACCGCCAGTATGAATACCACTGCTGCGCATTGTGTCCATGAAGTCTCGCATATTGAGCTTCGCCTTGATGCTGCTTGCAGAAAACATTTCTCCACGCGGGCTCAAGACTTGCGCACCCTTGGTTATCAGCTCATCCGCTAAGGGAATATCACTAGTGATTACCAAGTCATCCTGCTGCACCCTACGCACGATCTCATCGTCAGCCACATCGAATCCCTGACCGACTTGAATCGCGGCGATGTTTTTGAAAGGAGGCGTCTGCATGGGCTGATTCGCAATCAGGCACAGAGGCACTCCAGTGCGTTCGGCCGCGCGAAACAGAATCGCCTTTATAGGCTTTGGACAGGCATCAGCGTCGACCCATATAGTCATGAAAAAATGCCCGTGCACTGCTCTACTGTTCGACTAAAAATCGTCATAGCCCGGACAGTGGTAACTCATGATCCTTCAAGTCTTCGACAGCCAGGTTATGACTCAGGTAGTTCGAGCCAGAAAGGTTTGCAAACAACGTAGTCTTTACAAGCTTGTCCATTATCGGCCCTTTAACTTCAGACAGATGCAGCTTGATGCCAATCTCGCTCAGCGTCTGATTAATTTTTTGCAAGGTCTGCAGCGCACTCATATCAATCGCGTTGACGGCAGTACACATTAAAATTACGTGCTCTAGCTTGGGCTTTTTTGCCATCAGACTAAAAATAAGCTCTTCAAGGAAACGTGTATTCGCGAAGTAGAGGCTCTCATCAATGCGGATCGACAAGATATTATCGAAGGTTTCAACATCATGCCTCTCTACATTTCTGAAATGCTCAGTTCCAGCAACCCTGCCTATTACAGCCACGTGCGGCTGCGAAGTCTTGTACAGATGCATCAAGATCGAGACTAGTACCCCAGAGGCAATACCGATCTCCACACCCACCAACAATGTCAGGAACAAAGTAATAGAAACGGCGACGAAATCGGATTTCGAATACTGCCAGGACTTGCCTAATTCCGAAAAATCTAAGAGCGGATAGACCGCCATCAATATTATTGAAGCCAGAGCTACCTTTGGCAGCCAATACAGCAAGGGCGTGAACATCAGGGCAACACAGGCGATGAGCACGGCCGTCATTAGACCCGCCGCTGGCGTCGCTGCACCCGCATCGAAATTGACCACCGAACGGGAGAAGCCACCGCACACCGGAAAACCGCCGGAGAATGACACCGCAATATTAGCGGCGCCCAAGCCAATTAATTCTTGATCGAGCTCAATCTGTTCCTTGCGTTTAGCCGCTAATGTTTGGGCTACCGAAACTGATTCAACGAAGCCAATAATGGAAAGTAAAACGGCAGACCAAAAAAGGTCGCGAATGAGATCCAGTGAGAAATCAGGAACTGTCAGCCCAGGCAGCCCTGCCGGTACAACGCCCAGTAACTGCACGCCCCGCTGATCCAGCCTGAAACCATAGCAGAGCAAACCGGTTAGTAAGGCTACGATGACAGGTCCGCTTCGAGAGATACTGGTTACGAGCCTGCTGCCCAGACCCATCTTGGTGAGCAACGAGGCAAGTCCTGTTCTACACCAAATGATAATCGCTATGGAACTCAAGCCTAGACCCAAGGTAATCCAATTGATCTCGTCCATCGAACCACCCAAAGATGCAAGCAACTCAATAATATTCTGGCCGCTGGATGTCGTGCCGAATAGATGCTGTACCTGGCTGAGTCCGATAAGAATCGCGCTGGCAGTAATAAACGCGCTGATGACTGGGTGGGATAAGAAGTTAGCTATGAAACCGAGGCGCATCAGCCCCAATAGCAACAAGAAGACACCACAGAGGAATGCCAGAGTCAGAGCTGCGGCGACAAGCTGTGAAGGATCACTGATCCCTAGTTTTCCCAGAGCGGCAGCTGTCATTAAAGAAAGCACTGCGACTGGACCGACGGAAAGCGTATTGCTCGTGCCAAAGAGCGCATAGAAAGAGAGCCCAAAGATGCTTGCGTAGAGCCCCACTTGAGGTGGTAGGCCGGCAACCAGAGCAAGGGCCAACGCCTGTGGCACTAACATTATCGCTACGATAACCGCAGCCATAGAGTCGTCGATCAGCTTTATTTTGTCGTAGTCTCGCCCCCATCGGAGAATGGGCAGATACTGCGAAATTAGAATTGTTCTTCTCAAGTAGTTACTCAGTTTATTAAGGGTAATTCTTATCCAGCTCAAAACACATAATTCAATAGCTATAGACTTTTCAACTGGTTTTTCTTCTTGCGATCAATCAGCCCTACACACTTTACACAACCGAATAGGCCAAGGTCTATGGTGATTGTTAGGAGTAACGCGATAGCCAGACCCCACTCAACGGCGAGCATGTTTAGCGGTATCGTATAGCCATACTGCTCGAAAGTCTCACCGATAAATTCATCATCGGCATATAGGATTACGTGCATCGCCGCGGTAAGAATGTTGCCGGACATGGCCTCTCGCTCATTAGAAATGCGGTTATACCTGGCCACGATACTTCGTATGCTCTGCGCATCGCTTTCGAACACTAAGTCGTTGCTGTCCACGTAGTAAGTAATTAGCGCTTGAATATCGCCAGAGAAAAGCAGATCAGCAGTGGATTGGAAACCACTAATATTGGCGCTGACTTCTTGGTAGTGTGCATCGATTCGTCGCTCGTACTGATCGATGAAATTGGGAACCTGAATACCTAGCAGTAGACCTCCCGCAAAAATAAAAAGCCGGCTATAGGTTTTTAGTAACGAAAGGATCATAACTCACAGGTTCTCTAGTCGGGACGAATTTACGTGCCGAGCGGCTCGATGACTCTACCTCAGCACGGGAGCCTCTGATCAATTATATGGCCACTCTGCGGGAGTCTGACGAGCGCTACCGCGAGGCGCCATTCGCAGGTAATGGCCGGCACCCTTGGCAAGCAAGACAACAAAGCGGCAGCGGGTCCACGCCAGAGTAGTCATAATTGATCAGAGGCTCTCTAGCCTTGTGAAAGCAGACTTCTCAAATCGATGATCGCTGCATTCGCCCGCGAAATGTAATTCGCCATAGCAAGGGAATGATTTGCAAATACGCCGAATCCTGAACCATTTAGAATAATCGGAAAGAAGATCGATCGCTGGCTCGATTCCAATTCTCGAATAATCTGGCTAAGACTCGCCTCGGCATTCTTGTCCTGCAATACATCCTTAAAATCTACTTCAACAGCCTGGAGAAAATGCATCAATGCCCAAGTCGCTCCGCGCGCCTCATAGAAAATATCATCAATTTGTAGCCAAGGTGTCTTGACCGATACCTCGGAGCGTACCGGCGTAGATTGCGCAGCAGCCGCGTCCGTATTCACTCGTTGCTGCCTAACACTCGCGCTTAATCGCTGTGACAAACTACCGAGTCTAGATTCGACGGCCAACAACCAATCTGCAAGGTTGTCAGCTCGGGCATAAAACTGAGCGTCAGTGTTCGCTGAATCAGAAATACGTGCCAAATACGAATCGAGGCGGTCTATCGCTTCTGCGTATTCGCTTTCCGTTGCTGGGAACAACCAGCTGTCATTGCTGAAATGAAATTTTGGCCCACTGATGATTAGATCAGGATCTTCTGTTGATTGAGACTGCGAGCGACTAAAGCTTTCACGAAACGTGCGCGCGAGGTCCCGCACCTGTACTAAGGCGCCGAATTCCCAACTTGGAATATTGTCGAGATAGATGCCCGGCGGAGAAACATCGTTGCTAAGATAGCCGCCAGGTTTATTCAGCAGCGTTTTTGCAACCGTTATCAATGCGACTGTTGTAGTGCTACCCACCACATATTCATTGCCTGCCAATGCAAGCTTCTCTGCCGTTTTCTGCTGCACAGAGAAAACTGCTGGCTCGCTACTCCAATAAAAGCCAAACAACACAATAAAAATGATTACGAAACCGAAGCCAGTAAGAATTATCCGCTTAGACATGCTTCCAGCACCAGATATTGAGAATACTGAGGTCAGCCTAGTTTTCATGGAAGTCCAGAACATAGGTACAGTTTAGCATCTCGGGATAACTTAGGGTATTTGCACTCGAACAATGAAATAGCGGGAAAGAATGATCTGGCGCTATACTATTCGCCGTTTGGCATCCGCAGACGAATGCCAAGGCGGCTGGAGAGTTCGATATTACCGCGCAGTCGATAACCATTTACTGCCTCGCGCATCACCGACACCATCCATCTCGCCAGATCATCATTTGGCGCAGTAATCAGAAAAAAGGCTTCGTGCTTTCTCGCCTGCCTGGCGATATCAGCAAGTTCATTCTGAGCCAGCTCGGAACGGACCGAATAGTTTGGATAGTCCAGCTTGAAGAAGAGGTCGTTTGAATTCATCTCTAGCCGAAGGGCCTCTGCCGCGCTAGCTATCCCCGGATGACTGGGGTCGACGAAGCGAGCCCTGCCCAACAGTGTCTCCGCCTCATCGAAAATGCCTCTATTCATCGCCTCCCCGGCTAATTGCAGATACCGCACTACGATGTCTTGTAGCCCCTCCAACGCAAGTTCGTTCTTAGGATCCATAGCGAGCACGCGTTTGAATCGACCGTGAGCATTATCATCGACTGGAGTTAACAGCCTATCTTCACTCAGCGCCTGTAACGCCGCATACAAGATATCCGGAATCATACGGCTAATATCAGCACTATCCGACCCGGAATAAACCTCGGCATCTGACAACACGCGAATATCGAGTGCCTCGTTCGCAGGTCGAGACTCCCCGGGTGTCGATTCGACAGCAGGTGTTTGGCAACTGCCTAACAGCAGTACACACAAGGGAAAAAATAAAAGCCTAAGAGGCTGCATCGACATAGGGCTAAGGTCACAGGATTAGTTCAATAGTTCTGAAAAGGGAATGAATTCAAGACTATCGCCGATCGTCACTGCTGTACAGGGCGGGACGACCCCTAATCCGTCTGCTCGGCTTAGCGACGCAGCCACACCTGAGCTTTGATTTCGTAGTGGCTGCAGGGAAGTCACCCCATCCGCGCCTTGCGCTAGTTGACAACGCAGATATTCCTGTCGCTCTCCTGAAGCGGAAGCTATAAAACCAGCTGCCACTCGAAATGTTTGCGGTGCGGTTTGCTTGCAGCCCAACATACGCAGCAGACAGGGCCTAACAACTAACGCGAAAGTAACGAAAGCGGAAACGGGATTGCCAGGCAGGCCGAAGAATTGAGTTGTCGCGATCTTACCGCAGGCCAGAGGCTTGCCCGGCTTTATGGCTAACTTCCACAATTGTAGCTCTCCTTCCTGCTCAACCACGGCCTTTACATGATCTTCCTCACCAACAGACACTCCGCCGGTGGTAATCACGCAGTCACTCTTCTCTGCTGCAGCCACAAGCGCTCGCCGGGTACCCTCAAAATCATCCGCCACTATGCCGCAATCGAGCACCTCTACCTGCAGACCTTTTAATAGAGCATGCAGGGTGAAGTAGTTCGAATTATAGATCTGACCAGCTTCCAACTTAGTGCCAGGCTGCACTAATTCATCACCGGTTGTTAACAGGCTCACTCGCAGTCTTCTCGTAACGCTGACTGACTCCAAACCGGTGGAGGCAAGCAAGCCTATGTCCTGCGGCTTTAGCCGATGACCCTTTGCCAATATCAAATCGCCAGCTTGTATATCGTCTCCCGCCTGGCGCAAGTTCTCGCCCGAGGGTACATGCTGCTGTTGCACGCTAAGGACATCACCGCTGACTTTGCAGTTCTCCTGCATCACTACGGCATCCGCGCCCTCAGGTACCGGGGCGCCTGTGAAGATACGTGCGGCCTCGCCCGAGTTTAGCTTTTGGCCTACTTCGCCCGCTGCAATTCTCTGGGTGATCTTCAGCTGAATATTTTCGGATCCTAGATCGGTGCTTTTCAAAGCATAGCCGTCCATCGCGCTATTGCGGTGTGGAGGAACATCAATTGGCGAAACACAATCATCCGCCAAGACTCTTCTTACCGCCTGCTCAAGGGGCACGTTTTCCTGCTCAGTTATCAATGGCAACAACGGCACCAGTTGTTCCAGAGCTTTGTCAATTGGGGTCAGTGACATGTCTTAACTTGTGCTCAAAGGATAGAGTGTCATGAGGTTATATCACTTTCCGATTCGTCTGGCTCCGTTCGAAGGCGGCCTACATATAGCGTCTTAATGGTCTTCTGCAAATCTCCGTGCCAGGACTTCTGCTTAATGCCAAAGGTATCGAAAATTTTCTTACTGGAAAGCGTGGAGTTGGGTAGTTCCGGCAGCCGCGGTAGATTTTCGTGAATCTTGGTATTCTCCAACAATTGATAGATTTCTTCATCGTGATTTGCAGCGTACTTGAGGACCTGCCGCGCGAATTCGATTTCCTTCTTAATTTCCAATCCGCTGTAGTGATATGTGCCCCAAACATTCGCGTCACAATCTACTTGCTGAGTGACTGCCAAGATCGCCGAGGCCATATCGTCAGTTGACGTTGGACTAAATCTACGGCGCGAAACGGTCAATTCACCATGGTGATTCTTAGTACTACGAATCCAAGATTTGATTAAGCCAATCTTGTGTTTACCGAAGAGCCAGCCTGAGCGCATGATAATATGCGATGGATGCTTTCTTACAGCCTCCTCTCCGGCCAGTGAATAATACCCATAGACACCCTTCGGGTTCGGTTCGTCATTCTCGTTGTAGCCCAATTTTTTCTCACCATCAAACACATAACAGTTGGACAGGTGAAGCATGGGAATATCGAGCTGAATGCAGGTTTCGGCCAGCATAGCCGGCAACAAAGCATTGATTCGTTCACAGCGCTGCTCGGAGGACTCTGCCCGCTTTAACGCGCTGTGGTTTCTAGAGATGAAGTCGGCCATGTTGACCAACTGAGTAGGGGCAAAATCGGCGATCATTCTGGAGATATAGCCCGCGTTGACCGGGTCGAAGTTCTTATCGGCGGGCGCGAGGAAACGAATCTTGTTTTTCCGCAAAATTTCGATCAGGCCTTTGCCTGCTGGACTATTCGCTCCTACTAAGAACAACTTCACTACTAAGTGACTTCCATTAATAAAATACGTTGTTAGAGATCGTAGTTAAATATCTAGGTGCGTAGAGTCTGATCAAACGTGGCTCGAGTCAAGCAGAAGCTGGGCTAGAGCCCATTGTTAGCAGATAATTGCGGCGCAGTTCCGTACTGTTCGGGTAGCCCCGCCTATGCGGCGGGCTGCGTTAAAAACATTCCGACTAAATCCAGAGTGGATTTAGTCTAGAAAGGTATATCGTCGTCGAAGTTATCGAAGTTTGCAGGAGCCGCTTGTGGCGCTGCGGATGCAGATCTAGCTGCGGGAGCACCGCCCTGTTGGCCCTGACCCTGAGGTTGACCAAAGGAGTTGTCGCCAGCGTTTCCGCCGCTGCGCGAGTCTAACATCTGCATCTCTGAGGCAACGATTTCAGTGGTATAGCGCTTAACGCCGTCCTGTTCCCAAGATCTAGTCTGCAGGCGACCCTCTATATACAGCTTGCTGCCCTTCTTTATGTATTGCTCTACGATCTCGGCGAGGCGGTTGAAGAAAATCACCCGGTGCCATTCAGTTTTTTCCTGCTGATCGCCCGTAGTCTTATCCTTCCAAGTTTCACTGGTGGCCAGAGAGACATTCGCCACTCCATTGCCGTTTGGCATGACCCTGAACTCCGGATCGTTGCCTGCGTTTCCAACCAGAATAACTTTATTTACACCTCGACTTGCCACTATCTGTCTCCCCGAATAAAACCCGTTGTATCACTATTAGAACACATATTAGAGCCTAGATTAGGACTTGCCTAACTAGGTGTTGCATCGCTGTTAATTTGGAGCCTGAAACCGATCCAGAAATTCACATCAAGTGTATATCATGCCCGCACTCATTAGAAATTTTCGCTGAAATAAACTTCATTGCTTTAATCCTCAAGCTGTCCTTTACTCCTGCCTGCGTAATTGTCGATAATGGTCGGTTCCGCCTACCGCAGTGAGTGAGTCATGGATTCGATTGTCGTACGGGGTGCACGCACCCATAATTTAAAGAATATTAGCCTCACTATCCCTCGCGATAAGCTCGTAGTCATCACTGGACTGTCCGGCTCCGGCAAGTCATCACTGGCATTCGACACCCTATATGCAGAGGGCCAACGTCGCTATGTAGAGTCTCTTTCTACCTATGCGCGCCAGTTCCTATCGATGATGGAGAAACCTGATATCGATCATATCGAGGGTCTGTCACCAGCGATCTCCATCGAGCAAAAATCCACGTCCCACAATCCACGTTCGACCGTGGGCACGATTACCGAGATTTACGATTACCTACGACTACTCTTTGCCCGCGTGGGAGAACCACACTGTCCAGAGCACAATATAAAGCTACAGGCCCAAACCGTCAGCCAGATGGTGGACAAGGTCATGACACTCCCCGAAGGCAGCCGCATTATGGTGCTCGCGCCCATCATCCGCGAGCGCAAGGGAGAACACCTTCACGTCTTCAGCGAATTGAACAGCAGCGGCTTTATAC
>Ga0302118_10000039_pt1 | contig 47241 bp, 47 predicted proteins | sample AG5_331_MG_FD_203126 | JGI IMG/M metagenome (GOLD analysis project Ga0302118, IMG submission 203126) | Marine microbial communities from Western Arctic Ocean, Canada - AG5_33.1 | ecosystem: Environmental > Aquatic > Marine > Oceanic | place: Canada: Western Arctic Ocean | collected 2017-10-01 | reverse complement strand
TCTTAGCTGATTGTGTGCTATGTGTCAAGCGTTATCTACTGCCTCTACGCCTATCTCCCATGAGTAGTATCGGTTACCGCTACCCTTGAGCGTATAGACTACCATACCATATGACCATCCCGCCTTGCCTACCTCATGCACCTTGCCCGCGATCTTGACGTGCGTGTTGCTTGGATTGTGTGTTGCTTGCTTCATTGTGTTAACCTTATCAGATTGTGTGTGTGGTGTCAAGCCCTATGCGGGCTTTACTTCGCTTTTCTTTGAGCGGGCGAAGGCGCGAGCCACGCTGCGCTTGACATGGGGCTGCGAGAACACGCGAGCGTAGAGGGCGGCGAGAGCGGGTGACATTGGCTTGATTGCTTTCATTACTAAGAGAATACCACACCCCCCCTTTTATGCAAGCTTTATTTTCATTTATTTTCGATGATGCATACCGTTATATTTTTTTTCAATGCATACCGTTATGCTGCTCCCTGACCCCCACCCTATTATTGAAAAATCGCGGGGGGAGGGTGCTTCGTGTCGGGCGGGGGTCGTCTGCTTATATCTGGACAGTTTGGATTTGGGTACTTTTCTTAAAATACAACATAATCAAATAATCAAATCAAAATAACATAATAAACAAATAACATCAACAAAATACAACAAAAAAAACATCACATATCAACAAAATACAACAAAAAAAACAAAATAACAAAAATACAAAAAAAACAACAAAAACATCATAAAAAAACCCCCCCCAAAAAAATGGACAAAATCTGACCAACAACTAACAACCTCGTGTTTTCCTAAAATCTAACCGCTTACTAAGCGAGTCAGAAGGGCGTATCAGTATCTATGCGAGGCTCGTAAGTAGATTCGTAGGTAAAAGAACCGCTGCCAAATTTAAAATGGGTAAAGTTCGACAACTTGTCCTTTTTCTCTTGTGCTTTTCGAAGTATCTCTTTGTATCGTTCAATCGTAGCGTCCATGAGTATTAGACGAATCCCGAGGCATTAACCTTTAGTATTTTCTTAAAATCATGTATGATAGCTAATGGCGACTGTAACCGTGGATGTGGATGATTTCGCAAAGGGAGTATGGAAGAACGTAAGCGACGGCGAAGCAAACGTGCGCATCTTAATCAAGGGGAAGGTTGTCGCAAGCAAGCTCGTTAGGACGATCAGCTTCAGAACCTCATTAATGCAAATATACGTCACAAAAGATTTTCAGTGGGACAGGGAATATGATTGGCTTATAGGTAAGACGTCAATAAGAATTAATTAAAATTATGGAAGAGAGAAAAGAGACCAAAACAGAACAAGGAAGAAAGCAGTGCACAAAATGCCTACAAGCTCTTCCTTTAGACTACTTCAGTAGAAACAAAAAAAATAAGGACGGCTTTCGCTACGCCTGTAAGCCCTGCGAAAAAGCCGCAGCAGCAACCCACTACAAAAAGAATAAAAACCACATCTCTGAGCAAGTCACAAACTGGCAGGCTCAAAACGCCGAGAAGACCAAAGAGTATAAGCAAAATTACTATCGTCGCGCCAAGGGTCAACCAGCAATAAAAAAATAATTAGCTTGTTCTCAAAAAGATTAAAAAAAGAGTGAACAATATGCCGATTAAGAAACCAATTAAGAAACCAGTTAAAACCCCAATTAAAAAAGAAAAACGCCGATGGGACGGCCCAGATAAATGCGCTTCACAAGGAAAGAAGCAAGAGGAGCCGACATACGTGGTAATTTATCATCACCACCAAGATTTTGAGACGCGCATCAACGAGCAAGCAGCTAAGGGGTATTCGATTATTTCCTCGGGCGGCGGATCAGGGGACTCTTATGTAATTATGAAAAAAATATCCAACCAAGACTTATAGCCGTGAACACTACTAAAGCAATTAACTGGTGTACGACGCACAACCGCGAGGCTACTTATTTTGCCTGTTGTTCTGGAAAAGACTCCTGTAAAGGCAAGCCTCAGTGTGATCCTAAACTGGGCGGCATCCTATCGCCCTGTATCACCGAGGTAAGACATGTTCCCATTGACGACGATTAAAGTGTAATACTGTTTACATATGCCTACGAATAAAAAACGTGGCGGCGGTGCGAAAGCCCCGGTAATTAACAAAGCCAAGGATGACTCTCCATACGTTTGGCAAAGGGACAAGATAAAACAGGACATCTCTATCAGAGAGCTAAAATGGACGTTTAACCAAGAACGCTTTATTGATTTGGCCAGCAAGAAGGACATGCGAATCATGTTCATCAACGGCCCCGCCGGAACAGCAAAAACATTGCTCGCTTCCTACCTTAGCCTTCAGCTTCTCAATCAGAGAAAAGTTTCAGACGTCTGCTATCTACGGTCCGCAGTGGAATCTTCAGAAGCGGGCATTGGATTTCTCCCCGGCTCCCCAGATGAGAAGATGTCTGTATATAATTCGCCATTCTGGGATAAGATGAGCGAACTGCTCAACGTAGGCGACCAAAAGAAACTCATAGACGACAATAGAATCCATTGTATGCCAATGAACTATATCCGAGGGCTTAGCTGGAACGCAAAGGCTGTAATCGTCGATGAAGCACAAAATAGTAGCCAGAAAGAGTTAGTCACAACCATCACGAGGCTTGGTCACTTTACTAGATGCTTTATTTGCGCTGATCCAGATCAGTCTGATTTAAATGGGAAGGGTGGAGGTTTTCAAAGTCTTTTCAACTTGTTCGAGAACGACCGAGAGGCGATGGATCACGGGATCTATACTTTTGAGTTCACCGAGGACGACATCATGCGTTCCGATTTGGTCAAGTTCGTCGTTAAGAGGCTAAAGAGCTTATAAGCGAATAAGTAGAGACTCTCTTTGCAATTACCTCAAGGTCACGTCGGGGTTTAAGTATTACCTCGCCCCGGCGCAGCATCATGAAGAGTTCTATATTTTGGTCACGAAAAAAGAATTCCTTCAAGTCTTCTACATTGTCGTCGTTGAAATTCGCCACCAGAAAATCGATAAATAAACAATTACCATTAGGATTATGGGCTAGATCCTTTACTCTCTGATATTCGCCGTTACGATTGAACTGGTCGGTGACTTCTACCTTCTTGTAGAAAATAATAGCCGAGCTGTCCATGATGCAGCACCCTTTGAAGTCGTCAATTAGCTTTTTGTAAAACTTGATACCTTCTGGTAGATTATTCTTATGAAGAGTATATTCGCTGTCGGGGAAATAAGCTTTAAGTATTCCCTGCGTCTTGTTGCAGATGATTATCTTGTCTTCTACGCTTGAATGTCGGAAATCTATTTCGTTATACATAGCTTTTTGTATTTTCTTACATAATTCATTATATCACTGTTTAAGGAAATGCCCAAGACCATTTTACATTCTTCGAATTCTGTAGCAGAAAGAGGTATAATATAGCAACGCCACGGCTGATCGAATCTGGGTCCGATTTTTAATTGCTTATAATGCAATTTAGTGTTGTCGACTTCAAGGAATTTATTGATGATTTTACTGTTGAGGGTATTTGGAAGGTCGTATCTCTCGATTACGTCGCTGGTTCCGTCATCATCCGTGTCTGGGTCAACGTATGAAATTATGAATGACCAGTATCGAGAGGCTACGTCTGTTAAAATGGCATATTTTAATTCTCTTGAGATAAAATTGTGACCATGCCTCATTCTGTTAGTTTCTTTACCCGGTTAATTAAACTTATTTGGTTTTCGAGTACAATTTTTTGTATTTTAATCTCTATAGGTAATATACACTCATTTTGGTATATCCTGACGCCTTTTTCTTTTTCTTCTTGAGTGACAATGTCAGTGATGGCGTCATATGCGCCTAATTTTTTGAGGAAGAACCAGTATAGGTCTTTCATATCGGCGGGGGATTCAATCAGAATGTCGAGGTCCAAATCGTGAGCTAGGGCTACACTGATATAACGAAAGGCGTAAGCTTCGGAAGGAGGCTCACAGAGGCAAGCCTCGACTATCACTTTCGAGGTGTCCATGATTATTATACAGGGACTTGTATCTTTTTGCTAAGAATTTTTTGTAGTCGGTTCCTTCTTACATATTTTTCTCCAATTTTTAACAAGCTCTTTTGGATAATGAGGATTTGATTCCTCCAATCTTTTTCTTCTCATTTCCTGAATCTCTTCTATTAACTTAATAAGATCAGCAGTGTCATCATTAACTGCAAATTGACCTGTAATGCATTTATTCATTATTCAGCCCTTCATTTGCAAAATCAAGATTCTTTTGGATTCTTCTTTCTTGGTCCTTGGGATACTTCTTCTCTTTCAAAATCAATTCACAGATGTCCTTGCTTTCTTTATATCTCCCGGTATAGTAAGCTGCGATTGAGAACTCGTCCAGCATTCTATACGAATATATATCAGCCTCTGTGAACAGACTGTTGGGCGGCATTTTGATGGGCAGCGCAAATTTACTCAGGATGTAGGCTTGGTGGTGCCAGCCATTCTCTCTTGAGATACGAGCCGCTTCACAAATTACTTCTGCGCGATAAGGTACGACTTCATAAGCCTTCATGAGCGTCTGAATTATATCTTCGCTCTCACAACCCAACTGTTCTTTCATTTTGGCCGCTTGGTAATAACTCCAGTAGATTTCCTCTGGCCAGCCGCCCATTGTCGTTCTCTTTTGATAGTTGTGGAGTGCGCCGGGAATATCGTGACTATCCTTTAGACACTGTGCTAAATAAAAGACATAGCGAGAGCAAAGCATAGGGTCGCTCTCGGTTTTTAACGCCTCTGATAGGACAATCGCATCGTTCTTGAACTTATCGGGATCTTTGTTTCTCGCGCTGTCTTGAATTGGTGTGTTGACAAAATCTTCGATTATCCCCCGTGTCTCAATCTTGTCTTGAGAGTCGTCAAGGAACTCGTGCATTACGCCTTTGTATGTAAAAGCCTTTCTGGCCGCTGTCAGTTGTGGACGAGTGTAAACGCCTGTTCCCATGACTGTGCGAATGTCATAAATATCACAGGACAAAGAGTCCTTTAACTTCTGGGCGTTTTTTAAAGCATTTTTATCCTTCCAGACAATGACCTCGTCTGCGTCGATCATGAGAAGGTATTCTGCTTTTGGGAAAGCGAGTCTGGCATCAGAGAGGGAGCTGGTTCTGTTTACGTCGAAGCCCTGCCATTCCTGAGAATGAATTATATATCCATTTTTGTCCGACCCAACAAAACCAAAACCAATATCTCCTATGTGATTTTTGCGCATCCAGTCATGAATCACCCCTTTGGTCCTATCGGTAGACCCAGTATCCTGAATCCAGTAATAATCAACAAAATCTTTAACGCTATCAAGGCAACGCTCAATACAATGAGCCTCGTCTTTGACAATCATGGCTAAGGTTACTTTTTTCATTGTTTTATTTTTTTTCTGTATTGTCAACACCCATTAGCGCCTTGTATCTTTTGATGGTAGCCCGGTTAAAATCCTTTGGGTGAATGATGTCGTTGGGGTCAGCGTCTGTTATTGAGATGGGATAACCAAGGATTCTAACGTCTTTAAAATCATGTTTGTAGACAAATGGGTGATTCATTATCAAAGATACATACTCTTCGTATGACAGCGGGACGACGCTGGGATCTTTGCCATGAGGCCAAGTGAGACTCCTCAGCTTGCTAATAAAATCATCCACTGTAAAATCAAAATCGTTCATATCTGTCATAAAATCTTCTCTAGTCTTTCCCACACCATCTGCGGCGTGATCTCCATCATACAGCAATGACCATTGTTACAAGAACTCCTGTTTAATGCGTTTACGATTTCAATATTCTCTTTATAGCATGGTTGGCAAGATTTGTCAAGGAAAATATTCTCATTTCCTTCGTAGCCAAAGCCGGTGGGACAAGTTGACCCAAAAATGATGACGGCGGGCGTCCGCTTGGCCTTGTGACTCCAAAGAATGTCGCTCGTGTGATTAAATATAGAGTCCAGCCCAATGTGAGCTTCGGCCCAGCACTGCTCGTTTACGCATGTGGAGAAGCCGTCGAATTTTAAATCCACGCCCTTGGGAACTGGGTCATTCGCCGCTCCAATTTGATGTATTTTTAAAGCCGAATTTTTTTTAATGATTTTAATTAGCTCTTCCCATTTAGTTATCGGCCACTCTTTGTATCTACTCCATCCACATTTTGTTTGGATTGTGATGAATTTTTTTCCTTGTCTCCACGGGTGAAAGTTAATTGGTTTACTCTGTAGAAAGAAGTCGTATTTTTTATCTATTTTTAATTCTCTTTCCATGTATCTTTTTAAATGATTTTGCATAGGGATTTTAAATGGATAACCCTTACTAATTGGATATGCTATTAATTTGTGATAATTATGATTATTTGTATCCAAAAGGGAGGTTTCACAGTCTATGAGATCATCTACGAGTCCATACTCCTTGATAAACGGACCAAGCGCTTTTATGGTTGAGGAGTGAGTATAGTAATATAGCTCCCCGTATTTCTCTTTAATCTCCCTGTGAAGAGAGAGACTGCACAGCACGTCGCCCAGTGCGCCGAGCCTAAGAATCGCTATGTTGTTCTTTTCTTCTTTCAATTTGTTTTAATAGACTGTATGCCTTGCTATTTAATTGCGCTGAAATAACAGCTACTGCGTTATCCTCATATTTGCACAGGGGATAAGTCTTGTCCATAACATCCTGCAAAAACCTTTTAATTTCTTCATTCTCATCCATATGTATGTTAACAAAATCCCCTTTCTTGTTATAATAAATCATCATGAGTAAATATTGTCCAGAATGTGGAAAGCAAGGAATTGCAGCTGGCGGAAAGATCTGTAGCTTCTGTGGTCACAATGACGCAGGCCAGAGCTTCGCAACTAAACCCGTAGCTAAAAAAGTAGTAGAAACGTATACTCCTGTAGCTTTAAAACCCACAAGAGGGGATCGCTACGTCAAGACCGAAGATGAAAAACTGGATGGCATCAGCGTTGAATATTTCGATGCAGACGCTCTTCAGGGTATTGACGTCGATATTGGGCTGGTTGGTCAAGACGACTGCTTAGGGAGTATCAATGATCTCAACCCTTCAGCATGTAATGATTTTAAAAAGGCAGTAGACGATTTCCAAAATAGATCAAATGACTGAATCCAATAAGCCTCTCTTTGAAGATTGTCTAGATATTATCGACAACGAGATTGCCAAGAGGCGACCTAAGTGGACGCTTACGTCTATCACTTGGATGGATTTCGACGATGTATCCCAGATAATCCGAATACATATTCATAAAAAATGGGAGCAGTATGATCCCGGCAAACCTATTGAGCCATGGATTAATAAAATTATTACCCATCAGATCAAAAATATAGTAAGGAATAACTTCTCCAACTTTGCGCGTCCCTGTCTGAAGTGTTCAGCATCTCTGCCAGACGAAGGATGCGAGCTGTATGAGACGCAATGCGTAGCCTGTCCTCTATTTAAAGTCTGGACTCAGCGCAAGAAATCTGCCTACGACGTGAAGATTCCCTTGTCTATAGAACATCATTCACACGAGCTGAACGATCAGTTCTCTAGTTCAATGACTACAATCTCCTCTATCCTGAAATTGAACGCAAAATTGAAAGAGACATTAAAGCCTGTTGAGTGGGTTGTTTACGACGGACTTTTTATCAAAGGACTCTCTGAGATAGAAGTCGCAAAGGAGCTTGGATACAAAACTAACGAGAAAAATCGTAGTCCCGGCTACAAGCAAATCAAGAATCTCACAAAGGCTATTATCATCAAAGCCAAGAAGCTTATTAATGATGGCGACGTGGATATTTATTAACCTTTTTTATTCCCAAATTTAGATTTTAGGGTGTAATAGTTTTTAAGAAGATGAAATTATGGCTAAAGAATACAGATTATCTGACGATCAAAAGAAGAAAATTCTCGACTACTGGAACGACAAGAACAACAGCGGGTCGTCTCCTTCTCTATCGGAATTATCGTTTCATGTCTTTGGAGGAGGAGTAGACGGAAGGAGCAAAGAGGGTCGGGCAATGAAAGGGTATTTAGCTTCTTTCGAAATCAAGCCCCGAGCCGCTCAAGTCTACGTTCCAAAAGAAAGAAAGACTCTTTCTGAGGAACAGGAAGCCTACATTACCAACAACTGCAAAACAATGACGCCTGTGGAGTTGGCTCGTATTCTTTTCAAGGATAATAAGCTAAACAATACTTCAGTAGAATCCAGAACCGTCAATGAATATATCAAGGAGCTTAACCCCATCGAGACGTTTGAAAATCCGACAAACTCTACCACGAACGTATGGAAGCCGCCCTGTACACTTATTCAGACTATTAATTTAGTCAACAAACATTTTAAAGTCTCTACTAAAATTGACAAGGACAAGTTGAACATGAATCAGGCCAAAGAAATGGACTCCCTGATGAGATATCTCAATACTTATCGCTTGGAAAGTCAAATTAATACCTATGAAGAGGTTAACGATAGGACCCTATTCGAATCAGTCTTCGTGCGTTATACTCACGACAAGGCCGATTTGACCGAAGAGGAAGTTGATCAATACATCATTCTATCTAATGAATCTATCATGGAGAGGAAGATTAAGAAGCGTTCAGAGCATCTACAGAAGCTTCTAGACAATCAGACTGGCGCTGGCGAGAATGATTCGGAACATGCCAGAGTGGCTATGTCTCTGGTTGAAGCCATTGGTAAGGCTACTACAGAATTCAACTCCTGTATTAAAAGACAACAAGATTTGGTTAACTCTCTAAAACAAAAGCGTTCTGATCGTCTAAGCAAGAGAATACAAGAGAATGCTAGTATCTTGAATCTCATTGATAAGTGGAAAATCGAGAAAACTAGGAACGAATTGATCGAAATTGCAGAAAGAAGAAAACACAAAGTCAAAGACGAGATTGAGAAGCTGGCGTCCATGGAAGACGTACAAGCTAAGATTCTTGGAATCTCTATTGACGAAGCCCTTAATGGCTGATTAAATGGATAGAGAACAACATAAATGTAACAGATGTGATAAAACCTTCGACACTGAGAAGGAGTTCCACTATCACTTCAGAGAACACGGAATGCGGATTGCTGAATACTACCAGTCCGAGTTTCCGAGATATGATTTATATGACGGCGACATCATCAAATTCAAAAGTAAAGAGTTCTACTTCAACAATGACTTCAACAACAAAAACCATCTTAGGTGGTGGATTAATAAACAGACGCCGGAAGATGCTAAGGAATGGTGTCGAGCGACCCTGTCTAGAAGAAGAATTTTAAAGAAGCAAATATACACCCCTACTCAGGTGGAACTTCGTAGCCTCATGGTTCCATCAGGGAACTATTTGAATGAATTGTTTGGTGATTATTATGTCATATGTGCCGAGTTGGGGTACAAGAACAGGTATTACTTGCCAGATACGAAAGTCTGCCAGCATATCCTACCAACTGACAAGCGTATTATCGTGGATACCCGCGAGCAGAATCCGCTCCAGCTAAAGGACTATGAGTGCATTTCCAAGAAGCTGAATGTAGGGGATTATGCTCTTGAGGATGAGGAATATGCTGATAAATGCGTCATCGAGAGGAAGTCGTTGGGCGATTTCTATTCGACAATGAGCGCGGGCAACGAGAGATTCCGCAAGGAGCTTGATAGATCTGTTGTCTCAGAACAATACGTAGTCGTCTTGATTGAAGCAGCAATGGATAAAGTAAGCAGCTATAAATACTCGCGCCCTGCCTTCAAAAAGATCAAAGCGGAGCCTGAATTTATTTTTCACAGAATGCGCGATCTTATTTACGACTACCCCAATCTCCAGTTTCTATTTGTAGACGGACGAGGAGAATCTAAGAGAATGATAAAACAATTATTTGGAAGTAGAGGACAGTTAAAAGACGTGGATCTTCAATTGCAATACGACACGGGGAACCTATAATGACATTCATTACCACTTCCCCCATCTCAAGCCTTCAACCTTTGTTGGTCGAAGATAATTTAAAAAATCAAACCGGAGGTAATTATTTGGTACAGTCATCCCGATTACGATAAACCTACAGAGAATTTAAATCTCAGATTCATCAAAGAACTGAAGGGGGAACTGAATGAAAAAGAAGCAATCATTACGCTTGTTGACTTCTTGAAGAATAATTTAGGCTTCACCGCAGAGATCGTAACTGGCATTAAACTTGCTCCTTATCAGGAAATCACACTTCGAGGACTTATGAATCGAAACTACTCTCTTTGTGTGTGGGGTCGTGGTTGTGGCAAAACGTTCATTGCGTCCGTCTTCTGTATGCTTCAGGCAATGCTCGAACCCGACTCTCGTATTATTATTGCTGGACCTACATTCAGAACTTCGCGTTTCATTTTCAACAAAATTGAAGAAATTCTCTCTGGCCGAAAGGCTGTATTAGCCCGCCAAGCGTTCGAGAATAAACCGTCCAAGCGCAACGACATTCACGAATTTAAATTATCTAACGGTTCTGCTATTGCAGCTATCCCCTTATCTGGTGAGAAGATCCGTGGTTTTCGCGCTAATATTCTGGTTATTGATGAGTACCTCCTTATGTCTAGGGAAATCATCGACACCGTCTTAAAGCCCTTTCTTACTGCTCCTCAAGACATCTCCGAGCGTCAAGAAATTCTCGAAATGGAGGATAGTCTTATTGATCAAGGAGTCATGAAGGAGAGTGAAAGAAGAATATTCGAAGACAAAACCAAGTTAATTGGATTGTCTTCAGCCAGTTATACCTTTGAGAATCTTTTTGTTACGTATGCCGACTTCATTAAGAAAATTTACAATCCTAAATACTACGAGAATGAAGAGGGCGATTCGGGAGCATCCTACGAAGAAGGAGAAATTCCACCCAAATACTTTGTATCTCAGCTCGCATGGGACGCTATTCCAAAGCACATGATTAACAAATCCGTTATCAAAGAGGCTGAATCTGGCGGTATTAACAATGCTATTTTCCAACGTGAGTATTGCGCTCAGTTTTCTGACGGTTCTGAGGGGTTTTTCTCTGCCAAGAAAATGATGGAGGTGACAATCCCTGATGGTCAGTCCCCTACGCTTATGTTGAAGGGCGACCCCAACCGTGAGTATATCATGGCTATTGACCCCTCATTTTCTAACTCACCCACTTCTGATGACTTTGGGATGTCTGTTCTTGAGATAGACAAAGAGACAAAGACGTCTGTGCTTGTTCACGTATATGGACAGCACGGCAAGGATTTAAAAGAACACATTAAATATTTTCATCACTTAATGATTAACTTCAATATCGTATACATCGCTATTGATAATGCAGGTTACCAGTTCCTTGACTCCTACAACGAGAGTCACTACGCAAGAGAGTCAAAAATCAATATCAAGTTCATTGAATACGATTCCTCCAAGGATGAAGACGAAGAGAGGCGCAAGGCTAAGCGTGAATACAATTTAAAAATTCATAGAATAGCCAACAGAATCGTCTTCTCCAACAATAACTGGATCAGACAGGCTAACGAGCATCTTCAAGGAGAGATTGATTATAAGAAGATTTGGTTTGCTTCACATCCCGGCGGCAGCGAGAGCTTGCTTCCATCCATGATGAGACAGGAAGTAAATATGGAGCTGATCAAAGCTCTTGAGGATAAGACTGTAAAGGATGACATCATCACCAAGTCTAAATTCATTGACGAGGTTGGCTTTAAGATTAAGCTGACTAAAAAGCAGTGTGCCATGATTGAGGTTCGGGCAAACCCTCGTGGAACGCAGACTTTTGACTTCCCTCTGCATATTAGTAGGGAACAGGGAGTGGGACGTGCTAGACGTGATAACTACACCTCCCTTCTTATTGCGACATGGGCTGTGAAGTGTTATTTCGATTTCACCGAGCTTCCCAATGAGCAATTTGAAACTTTTGTTCCTTTTTTTGCTAAGTAAGTGTAAAACATTGTAGCATCATTGCTACTTTGACTAGTATAATGCAGGAAAATTATGCCTAACTACAATTTAATCCAAGTCAGACAGGTTAATCAACCAGAATTCAGCGGTTACATTCTGGATGTGCTTGGTTCTTCGGGCCTATCCCCTCAAAGCGATTTCCTTCCTACGGGTTCTGGTATTCAGGACATAGGTTCCGCATCTTACCCTTGGAAATCGGTTCATTTGACTTCTGGTGTCCATTTTGGCGACTCTGTTCTTTCTGTTATTGACGATCAGTTGTATTTCAACGATGTCCTAGTCACTGGCGCCGAGCCTGCTGCGGGGATCGTAGGCATGACTGGTGGCACGGGTCCGTCAGGTAACTCAGGCGTCTCTGTAATTGACGTCTCGGGATCTGGATCATCGAACGGCGGCTTTAATAATTTGTTTTTACTTCTGTCAGGAACTAACGACACGAGTTACACGCTTAGCTCCGCGTTTGCTATTCCGTCTGGGGCGTCTGGCGTCTCTGGCTCTACGGGGGTAGGAATTACAGGATATGAAGTGACGAACGTAACCGGTCTTTCGTTCCTTTACGACGACGGGTCCACTGGCGAGTTGATTTTGCTTCCCTCTGGAGCATCTGGGGTCGTAGGGGCAATCGGACCAGTCGGTGGACCGCTATGGGACTTTGGTCGAATTACAGGGATTTACTCAGGAGAAGAAGCTCCTTATACGTCCGTGGTTGGAATCGCAGGAATCAATCCCAATTTACATGTAATTAGAGGGTTTTCTTACAACATCCACTACGATGGTTTGCATACTAGCAGTACCGTCGACGCATATACTTCGGGCATTATCCCGAATAATTACTTCGTTAGTGGAGGAGTTACGGGCGAGTATCTTAAATTTACAGTTTACACGGCTAACACCCCTACCGGTCCTTATACAGGCAGATATATTACTGACGAGGGCTATCTTACTGGACTTCCTACAGGGTCAAGAGTCGAAGATATTAACGTATGGTCTTCGTATGAAGAACCAACCGGTCGTTCAAAGCTTCTTGCTACTCTTTCTTATACTTCTGAAACTGGCTATAAATGGGGTTTTGAAAGAAGAAACTCCGTTGATGGAGCCGCTTTGGCTGAGCCTGAACATTACGTGCTCGGCGTCTTAGAGGTTCACGATCATGGCCCAACAGGACCCACAGGCCCAGCAGGACAAACAGGAGCAACTGGGCAAACTGGCTCGCAGGGATTGAGAGGTTACACTGGAAACACAGGGTCAACGGGACCAACTGGAGCGACTGGGCAGACCGGAATGACAGGACCAACTGGTTCCATTAGTAATAGATTCATGGGAGTCTGGAATGGAGCGTCTTCTTACCTTGAGGACGATATCGTTTCCTATCTTGGGGGTAGCTATGTCGCAGCGGTTGGTAATTTAAATCAAAACCCAACAGGAACGATAAATAATCAATGGTTCTTGGTTGCTTCAGGAGGAAACGACGGAGAAGCGGGAATTAATGGTGCTACTGGTGGACCGGGGTCGATCTCTAATAGATTTTTTGGAACTTGGGCGTCAACGACGAATTATTACTCTGACGATATTGTTATTGAGTCGGGTAATACGTGGATTTCGCTATCAGGTGACGATTCGCTACCAGCGGTTCCTCAAAATAGCGGGTTTTCTCCCGGCAGCTTGTCTGGTTCGCACTGGGAAATTCTTGCGCTCAAGGGTAGCACTGGACCTACTGGCAGCGACGGCATCTCTGGAGCTACTGGATCAACAGGAACACTCTCTAATAACTTCTTAGGAACGTGGATGAGTGCCACTGTCTATGCTGCGAGCGACGTGGTTGAAAGACTCGGCTCAAGTTATGTGTCGATTTCTGGAGACGGAACGGGTTGCTGTAATGGCTATGCCCCAGAATCAAATACGGGAACATACTGGGAAGTCTTAGCTCTCAAGGGTGCGACAGGTCAGACTGGCGCTACTGGTTCTGTGGCTTATACGGTTAATGGCCCGAATATCTTGCCATCCTCCCCCACCTCTAATCAAATTGACTTCGCCGTTTACGATGCACAAGAGTATACGATTACAGGAGACAGCGTAGATATTAACTTTGTCTTAGCTAACTTCGCCACTGGCGTCGTTAATGTCATCAAAATTAACAACTCTGGATCAAATATCCCAGAGAATCCGTTTACTTGGGGAAGTGGAATTTATTGGCCTGAGAGTGCGCCTCCGCCATTCCCTACTATTTCAGGAAGGTCTGCAATGTATACCTTCATTAGATTCCCTAATTCCTCAGCAGGAGGCGCAAAAATCCTAGGGACATACGCTCCTAACTACGCAATTTAATTATGAAAAAGGCAACGACTAAAACTACAGCGAAAAAAGCTCCAGCCAGAAAGAAGGCGCCGGCAATTGAAAAAGAAGCTGTGGCTGCAACCGCCGCTCCATTAATGGTTGCGGACTTGCTCCAAACGAAGGCGTCATCGAGAAGAAATGTCGCTGGCGTCATTGATAGAACTGACAAATATAAAAACATCGAAGATGGACTAGTCCCATTCTCTGACGGAACAAACACGGTAGGAGGAGCAAACGCTATTTCTGTTAAAGACGCCGTAGAGCTATGTCAAAAAGCCTATTACAATTTTGCTATCTTTCGTAATATTATTGACTTGATGACCGAGTTCTCTGTCGGTGAGCTTTACTTCAAAAATGGAACGCAGAAATCGCGCGAGTTCTTCAAGGCTTACTTCAGGAAGATTAATCTTTGGGCGTTACAGGATCAGTTCTTCCGTGAGTATTTCAGGAGCGGTAACGTGTTCTTGTATCGTTTTAATACTAAGTTGCAGAAGGCAGACGTGTCAAAAATTACAACCGTATTCGGTGCTTCAAAAAGCTCTAACTCAATTGCTGCTGAAGAGTTTGAGGTTCCAATTAAGTTCATTGTTCTCAACCCGGCAGATATTAGGCTGGAGGGTAACGTAAATTTCTTGGATGGATCTTATTTTAAGACTTTAAATGGCTATGAAATTAGCAGGTTGAAGAATCCTCAGACAGACGAGGATCGGGAGTTTTTGGATTCGCTACCAAGTAATGTTAAGACTGCAATTAAAAGTATGAAGAGCGCAGGGACGATCGTCTTCCCTCTTGACGCTAATAACGCTGTATCTGTCTTTTATAAGAAGCAAGATTACGAACCATTCGCGGTGCCGATGGGTTACCCAGTATTGGCTGACATCAACGCCAAAGACGAAATGAAGAAGATCGACATGGCTGTAGCTAGAACCATGCAACAAGCTATTCTTCTTATTACTCAAGGAACAGAACCTGCGAAGGGTGGCGTAAGCAAGAAGAACTTAGACGCTCTACAGACTTTGTTTGAAAATCAAAGCGTCGGACGCGTTCTAATCGCCGACTATACGACCAAAGCTGAGTTTGTTATACCTGAAATCGCCACTCTCCTTGATCCTAAGAAATACGAAGTTCTTGATAGAGACATTAATATCGGCTTGAACAACGTGTTCGCCGGTGGTGAGAAATTTGCTAATCAAAAGCAGAAGGTTGACGTATTCGTAGCGAGACTTACTCATGCTAGAGAGTCGTTCATTAATGACTTCTTGGCTGGAGAGATCAAGAGGATTTCCAAGGTGCTTGGATTTAGAAGCTATCCTACTCCTTGCTTCGAAGATATTAACGTAGACGACCAAGGTGTGAAAGCTAAAATTTATACTCGGATGGGCGAGGTTGGCATGCTTACGCCTGAAGAAATTATCAAGGCAATCGAGACTGGCGAGCTTCCTGATAATAACTCGTCTATTGACTCTCAGAAAAAATATAAGGATCATAAGAAGATGGGTCTATATGAGCCAATAAATTCGGGTGGCGGCGGCTCACCAGCCGGACAGCCCGGTCGCCCAGATGGCACGAAAAATATCCCTCAGTCAACTGATACAGTCGGCCCAATCGGAACTGGGAGTCAAGAGGCGACAGCTTATAGCGCAACAGGTGTGAAAGAGGCGTTCCTCAAGGCTTCTATTTTAGAGAAAGCCGTAGCAAAGGCTTACAGGAAAATCAACAAGGTTAGAAAGCTGCAAGCAGCAGACGATCTATTTATTGATAGCGTCACGAAGTCAATTATCGCTAACGAAGAAATGGAAAATTGGGATAACGTCATCGAGGGCTATATTGCTGATCCAACTGATCGTAATAAGGAGAGGCTGAATAAAATTTACGAGATTGGTGCTAGTCATAGTCTCGACTTTTACCTATCCAGCATTCTACTTGCCGCTAGAGTAAAACAGGACGACGAATAATGGGTTCCCCCTTTGATCAGCTTCAGCAGATTACGGTTAACTTGTCAGGCCGCGAAATCGGCATTGACAAGTTTAAACCTTATACGTTTGGCAGTGAAAGGGTCAATGCTGAGGTTACCTTGGCTGGGCAGCTCTTTCCTGCCGTAGTCGAGAGCGGGACTTTGGGGATCGTTTTTAGTTCTGGAGATGTCAAACAGGCACATGGCGACAACTTCAATTACTCTTCTGCTCCAAGCGGCAATCAAGAGGGTATTCCGTTCGATAATGCGATTAATGCAATTTTAATTACTGGACTTCAAGACGGTTTCCCTAGGGACGCATATTCTCAAAGCGTATTAATCACAGGTCAACAATCATCTGACCTCATTGATCTAGACCTCCTTATTACCTCGTTTAACGCGAGATGGTCAGGTATTGTGCAAGAAAAGATTACCGCCTTCGCGGGGAATATTCGATCTGGCTCCCAACGCAGAATTAACGAGGACGAGGGTACGTTTGATTTTTCATTTATAGCAGGAACAGTTAATTCTGGCAGCTTTACGCCTGCTATTGTCCCAGTTAACTATCCTTATACTGGTGTCGACCAAGGAACAATGGACTTCGAATTTGTTACGGGAAGTTATCAAGGCTCATAATATGACTATTCGCACATCTTGTAAAAATGAAAAAGGGAAACGACAAGATAAATGGTTTAATGAATGGGGTTTCGAAAAGAAAAACGTCTCTGCTATTGTCAAAGATTATTTTAACTTGAGAAACTTTTGAATATTTTTAAGTGTAATATCATAATATACAAGGAACGAAATGGAAACAAAAGCAAAATACGGATTACAAGGGGCCTTCAAGGTGGATATTTACGACGATAAAGATAATCTCGTAGACACTACAAAATACTTTTCCAATTTCATCACCCAGAGCGGCCTTAAATACCCTACAATTTATTCTTTTGCTGATTGTTTCCGCTTCTTGTCCATTGGGCAGGGTACTCTCGCCAATAGCGCAACAGGTAATGTCGCTGCCGGTCGCGCCGAGACAACTGGTCTTCAGGACTATATTAACTCCAACGGAGCCATGACAATGTCAGACGGGACGTACCAGACTGGACTGTGGATGGGCAGAGACTGGTATCTTGGAGGGACTGATGGGGCGTGTGGTTCTATCGTAACTAATTCTGGTCCAATTTATTTCCGAGGCTGGGCTGTCCCTTCTGGTGGTAAACTCACCTCTTCGGCAGTTAATATTAACGAGTTTATGGTGTCTCCTTCTAGCGGGGATGACGCCGTAGGACGATCTGCATTTAGTCGCGTCGTCCGCTCTGTATCTATCCCAGCTAATTCCCGTTCCGTCATTTCTTACCAGCTTCAAGTTAAAATTGCAAACACAGGAATTACTAGATTCGAGGCGGGAACGATTCAAACAGGTGACGCCAACGTCGATAACGATCAGGGGATCGTCGGTGAATGGGACGACGCATCTGGCTATTATAAACAAGTCCACCACGGGCTTAGACTAGTTGACATTGAAGGTTCTACATTCGTTCCTAAATATGGAGATGGCATGGAGCCTTCCAGAGTGAGCGTTGACGACTTGAAGTGCTACATGTCTCCAGATAACTCAGAGTTTGACGTCTCTGTGACGGGAGGTTTGCAGCTAACGGAATCCGCTTCGTATTCTGCTGATGGTCTTTCTAAAGTGTTTGCTGGGCAGGACTTGTCCATTATAGACGCTTCTAGAGCTTCGGAGTCCGATGATGATTACTATGTCGTTGGTGACCTTGACACTTTAAGTATTCCTTCTTCCGACGCAAATGACGTAACGAAGAATATCAGGCGTCAAGGCTCGTCATTGCCTTTAACCTCTGATTATAGAAATTCAGTTGATAATGTTAATTTTAACTTAGCGACTACGAATCATTTGACTAAGGCTATTCCTATCTCAGTAGCTACTCCCGGTGCTACGGGATTGGACTCTAGCTTGATTAACTTGGGAGATAAAACGGTATTGTCATCTCTTACTATTAATCTTCCTTATGAGTATAGCGGGACACGCGATCAGCAGCTCTCTAGAAAGTTATTTTTCGCACCGGTCAACTCTAGGGGGCATAACTCTAGATTCGGTTCGTTCGTATTCGCTTTTAAAAACGGAGTAGACTATTATCCTTACGTTGATTCGTTGTTCTTTAATAACTCAGGTCGAGCGCAGATGCAACACTATAGAACCTTCAGTGGAATTAATATTACCCAGAGCGGAAGTGGCATATCAGCTATTAACTTTACTAATAGCCAAGGCCTTGGAACATTTACTGCAAGCGGGGTAGTCAATTCTGATGGACAAGTATCAGAGAATCCAACTGGAGAAATCGACTTCGGTGTAGTGGATCACTCATTGACTAATAATACCACACCGGGATCTACAGATCAATTATATTGGCCCGAGGCTAACGTGGCTGGTATGGAAATGAGTCCTACTATTTCTAGCGTTAGCTATGATAAATCAGGCTTCTCCACGACTGATCCTGCGTTTTATTTTCAGACCGGTCAGATGATTAACAACTTTAAAATCTCCACTGTCGAATCTGGAGACTCAACGATTCCAGAGCCTTATTCTTGGACTCTCGACTATCCAGAAGAATCTCCTCAAGAGAGCAATGTTAATCTTGACTATATTAACTGGAACGGATTCTATCTTACCACAGAACAGTTTACTGGTTTGAGCGAATTAACAGCTCTCGGCTTGGACGAGTCTAACTTCAGTGGACAGCTTGGCTTGGCATCATCTAGATTTAGTGATTTGAGAATGACAGGATATCTTTCCACGACTGGCGTGATGAAGGATGTTACTGATCAAGTTGCGCTTACAGGGGGTCTTCCTGCTTCGTTTCTTACGAAGTTTTCTCTAGATGTTAGTGGTGTTTTCTTTAAATTTAAGGACGGCGACGGAACAGAGCGAGTCTCTACTGCGTACAGGGTAATGAATTTTTTCTCAGGAGGTCTTACAGAAAGATTGTCTGGACTTGGCTATACCCCTGCGTCTGGGGAGCAGTTAGCCATTGGATTCACTGGTCTTATAAACGACTCTGATGGTAGCGCTCATACTCCTGTATATATCTCAGCCATGACGGGGAATTACCTTAATCCATCACCGGGTTACCAGTGGAACGGACATAGTTTCTTGAGTGGCGAAGTCATTGTTTCTCAGTTTCAACCGGGATCAGGAATATGGGAGCATAACGAGTCTTATCGACTTCTTCCTAACCACGGATACCCACAGGCCAGCGGGGCAGAAGTATATACTCCTATTAACCACGGAGGGACGTACCCTGCTTTGAGCTTCGATAACACTCTGGAAATGTTTCTTGACTTGAATTGGTCGGCTACTTGCGGAAGCGCACTTGACTGTACGGAACCTTCATAATGAGTTTACTAGGACTACAAGGATCATACAAAATAGATATTTACAATCAGGGTAATCAATTAGTTGATAGCTCTGACTACGTGAAGAACTTTATCACGTCTACTGGACTGAGCTATATATATGATACCCCCCTTGTTGACTGTTTTCGATACCTTAGTATCGGATCGGGCAACAGCGGAAATAGCGTTTATACAGACGGTCTTGAAAGCGGCGACTCCCGTTGGCAATTTAAAATCAACTACGTAAATAATGCGTGTGGGACCATTAATACTACTAGCGGGGTGAACCTTTACAGGGCTTGGTTGATTAGCGGTATTACCGGAGAAACATATAATGGAGGTTTAGATATCGAAGAGATGGCTCTCTCTCCAGATAATGTTGGTGCCAGCGGAAAAGCCTTCTCCCGTGTCCTTTCTAATGCAAATGTCCCTAGCGGTCATTACTCTATCGTTACTTACCGATTAGAAGTAGCCATGCCTACGGGTGTGAAGACGTTTAACGGTATTATTAATGATACACAAGTAAATATTATAGAACCAGCAGAAGATGTTTGTAGATATTGGGATTTGCTATCCGGCAAATACTCTTTGGTTCATCATGGTCTTAATACAATTAGCTCGGCAGGAACTAAGGTTCTTGAATCGTTTGGTAATCCTTTAGAGCCTAGCATGAGGTCTACTGCTGAACTTTTAGCTTATCTTTCTACGGATCACAGACAATTCACTGTTAATAGCTGGTCAGGGGGCAAAATAGATACTGGGTCTTTCCAACCATATATTAGCGATGGAAAAGCAATGGGTTCTGGGGTAATGGCTTATCATGACGAATTAGACGACGTGACAAAAGCAGCTATTACTAATGCTCGTAGAGATTCTATTAAGACTCCTGACGCAACTGGCTTTCAAGCTGAGACGGTAACTATTGCCGAGCAGAAGAATAATAGCATTCTGACTATTACTCCCGACGCATACATTGAGACTGGGCGTTCTCGTTCTATTACTCGTTTGTTCTCATGGCCAAACGTTCAGAACCAATTTGAAGACGCTGGGGGAACGCCTCATAGAATCAAGTCAATGGTCTTATCTTATTACGATGGATCGCATCGCCCCTACGCTGACTTCTTATTTGCTACGTCTGGTCTTGAACTTGATGACCCTGTGAACACAGGAACTTACACAATCGACACTGGTTCGTTTACTGGGGATTACGTCTTCATTGACCCTTTCGATAACTTATCATTAAGTATTAGGATTTCTTGGACCTCACCCTGTCCTGATTCCGTATCTGGTTGTCCCGGCTACGTGTAAATTAAATATTTCTTTCAAAATTTTCGTCTATTATGTGTATTATAATAGTATGAAACAATATGACCAGACTTTGGCGAACTGTCAAAATACAAGAGGAACTGTTCGCAGTATGACAAAAAGGGATTTTCTAAGCACAGCAGCAATGGGCATTGGAGGATTGGGACTGGCATCTTTGATGGAACCGGAGGATTTGATGGCTGCTGGCGGTACCGGCAAGGCCAAAAGAGTAATTCATATCTTTCTTCAGGGTGCGCCATCTCATATTGATACTTTTGATCCAAAACCCGCCCTTGAAGCTCTTGATGGAAAGAAACTTGATAGAGGTGTAGCTAATGGGTCGCCATTTAAATTCAATAAAAGCGGCAAGTCTGGACTTGAGATTAGCGAGATCTTTCCCAATCTTCAGCAACACGCAGACGACATCTGCGTCGTTCGCTCTATGGTTACTGACGTCCCTGATCACAATATCGCTACTGTATTTATGAACACGGGTAATTTGAAATTTGTTCGTCCTTCTTTGGGGGCATGGGTTACTTATGGTTTGGGAGCAGAGAATGAGAATCTTCCTGCGTTTGTCTCATTGAGGCCGGGAGGAAACCCGCGTCCTCAGAGTTATCAGTCGGCTTTCTTGCCGGGGCTTAATCAGGGTACGCCAATTAACACTCAGTTAAAAACTGTGAGCCAAATGATTTCAAATATTAAAGGCTACGAATCCTTGAAGTCTCAGCGGGGAATGTTAGACTTCCTCAAGAGGCAGAATACCCTTCACTCTCTTCAAAATAACAAGGACGCGCACTTGGAGAGTAGAATTAAATCCTTTGAGCTTGCATATAATATGCAGATTGAAGCTACTGACGCTTTCGACATCTCTAAGGAATCCAAGGCGACCTTAGCTAAGTATGGCAACACGGCGCAGGGCAAGCAGTTATTGATTGCTCGCCGTCTTGCAGAGCGAGACGTTCGTTTCGTTCAGGCGTGGCACGGAAGCTGGGACCATCACGATCAACTCTACACGGCAATCAAAGGAAGAGCGAAAGACATTGATCAACCACTCGCCGCATTAATCTCTGACCTTAAAGAACGCGGGATGTTGGACGAGACTCTGATTATTGTCGGAGGTGAGTTTGGAAGAACTGCTCGTCGTGATGGATCTGGTAGAAACGGATATTTCGGACGTTCTCACTCTCACACAGGATTCTCAACGTTGATGATCGGCGGCGGCGTCAAGGGCGGCATCGCTCATGGTGCGACAGACGAGTTAGGAATTAACGCTGTCACTGATAAAATGAACATTCATGATCTTCATGCCACAGTCCTTCATACGCTTGGTTTCGATCACAAAAAATTAACCTACACATACAACGGGCGTCCCTTCAGACTTACAGATGTCTTTGGGCAGGTTCATAAGAATATCATCGCATAATGAAAAAATTAATAATCCTTTCAATGGTTGCTCTATTACCCTTTGGGGCATTCGCACAAGACTCTCAATTCTTTGAGAAGCAAGTAAGACCTGTATTGGCAAAGAACTGCTACGAGTGCCATAGTGCATCAGCATCTAAAGTGAAGGGGGATCTTCTTCTTGATACTAAAGAGGGCTTGCAGAGGGTAACAGCAGGTAAGGTTGCTGAGAAAACTATGATGATGGAGAGTATCATTAACAAAGATATGCCACCTAAGAATAAACTTAGTTCTGGTGATGCTTCTATTCTATTTAGTTGGATTAGGAATGGAGCAAAAATCCCGACGACAATGGAGGGGATTAAAGACGGTGGAAAATGGGGCGTCGGAGCGAAGCTTCATTGGTCCTTTCAGCCTTTACATTATGTGCCTCTACCTGATCTCGACATGGAGAATTACTCCAATCCCATTGACATTTTTATCGCACAAAAACTAGGAGAGCAGGGATTGTCTCTTTCAAAACAGGCTAAGAAGAGGGTTCTGATTCGCAGAGCTTTCTATGACCTTACTGGTTTACCCCCAACGATGGAAGAGGTCGAGTCATTCGTTAACAGCACAGACTCTGGTGCTTATGATAAATTAATTGATCAGTTACTTGCCTCTCCTCGTTATGGTGAGCGGTGGGGACGCTACTGGCTTGACGTCGCTCGTTACTCTGACCACAAGGGGGGCTTTCGTCAAAGGCGCGACGACTCTAGGTTTACTTATTCGTGGACTTATAGAAACTGGGTAATTAAAGCATTGAATAATGACAAACCATACGACGATTTCGTCAAGGAACAGCTCGCTGCTGATCTATTAGGTTACAAGGACGACAGGTTGAACGCTCTTGGATTTTTAACTCTTGGACGCAGAGATAGAGACGTCAATAACGTTATTGATGACAGGATTGATACTACGGCAAAAGCCTTTCTTGGTCTAACTGTTACCTGCGCCCGTTGTCACGACCATAAATTCGATCCTATATCTCAGGCAGACTATTATGCTCTTCATGGTATTTTCAATTCTATTGTTGAACCAGAGGACTATCAACGCCCTGTCGTGTCAGGCAAGCCGTCCCCAGAGTATGTGGAAATGAGAACAGCTAGAATTTCAAGCATTGAAGCTTACAAGATTAAAAACTACGCTGAGTGGTATGATGATTTCAGACGTAATACAAAAGAACATCTTGTTTATTCGCACATGTATTACAGAGAGATTGATCCTGATCTGCGTGGGCAATATTCCAGAACCAACAAGGTCGGTAGATCTTCTCAGTTGGTTAATCGTATGCTTTCTAATTGGAACAGAGAGATGGCCAAGGCTGATCCTTTCTGGCGTCCGTATCAGGATCTTTTGAAAGCCAAAGGGAATCCGAGAACATGGAATGTGGCTTTGAGCAAGATGTCTCAGGACAAGAAGAAGTATGACTTTGGAGTTGTTCGCAGCTTACAGACACTTAAACCAGCTAACATGATTCAAGTTGCACAGTGGTATGGAAATACAATCACCGCCGCTTACGAGCATTACACCAAAGGTAAAGTCAAAAACCCAAGATACAAGTCACCTAACGCGCTCTACGCTAGAAGCATGGAGGTTCTACTTAAAAAGGGTGGACCTATTGACGTCGGGAACATTGACACTTTCTATCGTGCTTTAAATAACAGAGAGAGAACTAGATATGAAAACGGACTCCGTACGGAGACTGGCAAATTCATTACTCTTGAGTGGACTCATAAGTCTGCGCCCGAAAGACCTATGCTGGTTGCTGATCGTGCTGCTCGTGACACTAAGTTGTTCAAACTAGGAAACGCAAGAACCCTTGGAGACACTGTTCCTCGTAGGTTCATTGAGTTTCTCGATCCAAAGAAAACTCTTTACCCAAAGAACACGTCTGGAAGACTTCAGCTCGCAGAGTCTATTGTCGCTCACCCCCTTGCCGCTCGTGTGATTGTTAATCGTGTTTGGATGCATCATTTCGGCACGGCATTTGTAAATACTCCTGATGACTTAGGAATGGCTAGTGCTGAACCCTCCCACGAGGAACTTGCTAACTGGCTGTCTGCTTACCTCAAGAATAACAAATGGAGTCTTAAACAGCTTCATAAATTAATCATGACGTCTCAGACTTACATGCAGTCTAGTCTTTCTCGTCCACAAGCAGAAGCAAGAGACTCTGGTAACAGGTTGTATCATCGTCAAAATATTCAGAGGTTGGAGTTTGAATCGCTAAGGGATACCGTCTTGCAGTTGACCAAGAGTTTAAACACGGATCGCGTCTCAGGGTCTATTGACTTGAATAGAAATCCAGAGGCTCCAGTCAGGACGATTTACGCTGTCATCGACAGATCCAGAGTCCCTGAGTTGTTTGTAAATTTTGATTTTGCCGACCCTAATATGACTAATGGGAAAAGGTTCGAGTCAACGATTCCGCAGCAAGCACTCTTCTTGTTGAATAACAAAATGATAATTAATCAGTCTAAAAAGTTAGCGGCCAGTTCTCCTACCGTGAATGATCTTTATCGTACATTGTATCAGCGTGACGCTACCAAGTTGGAGGAGAACATGGCTGACAAGTTCTTAGCCTCTGTTAAAAAGGAAAAACTTACCCCAAAAGAGCAACTCGCACAAGCCCTCTTACTCTCAAACGAACTAATATACATAAACTAAATTTATTTATTAATGATTTGGATTTTACGTGTAATATAGTTTACGATGCCTGATACTTTTGACTTTTCAGAACAAATTGATGGTAGACTCGCTCAAGTTAAGGCAAGCGCGTTAACTGGCGGCGTCTTCGAAACCGAGAAGAAGCTAGAGAACTACCTTTACGATACGCGGGAGGATGCTAAGGCCGCTTCTCTGGAATTGGGTCTTGAAGGGTCTACTCACCAATTAGTTCTTGAGGCTCCAGACGGGAAGAAGACAGCTTCCAAGTTCGTACCGGGCCTGACCCAAGAAGACTTCCTCGCTAGATTGGCAGAGTTTTCTGAATCGAAAAGCATGGTGTCTTCTTATAAGATGGCTATTGATTTTTCAAGTTCGCTCATTGAGATCTTAAATAAAGAAGCGATCAGTTCGTCAATACATATTAATTTACTCAAGAAAATTTTTCGTTCTGGAGCTAATACCTATTTCGTGGGTAACAAGGGGGTGTCCAGAACGCAGTGGGCGTTGGCAAGAGTTTACTCCTTCCTCTCTACTAACAAGAATAAAAAGGAAACAGAATGGGAAGGCGACGTAAATATTATGTCCGAAAGCCAAGTAGAGCAGGACGGGGAGGTCGACTTCTTCAACTTCTCGATTAATGAGGAAAGTCTTATTCAAGCAGGAAACGTGCTGAAAGACGCAAAGTTAGATCACATTGATTTCAACTCAATTCATGACATCTACATGGATGATGACGGCGTAGATGTCTCTTTTTTGAAAAATATCCTTTAATTAGGTGTAAAATATAGTGCAATGAAAATTATAGAAGAAAAATATCCTTACTACATGAAGGGGGCGTCTGTTTTAAAACCTCTCGTCTCTAAGGACAAGGACAAGTATTTAGCTATGGCGTCACTCATTGACATTGGGCAATATGTCCCAGACATTGACACGACTGCTAACATCGACGTTTTGCCTGTCGCATTCAACGCCTTCGTCGCCAACCGAGCAAACGCTAATGGTGATATATTAGGAACTGAGACGACGCTCGCCACTCATCAAAACTTTATCAACAAGCCAATTAACATCGAACATGATCGCGGGAAGATTGTCGGCGTTATTCTTAGCTCTGCGTTTAGCGAGTTTGGAACCGACAAACCACTAGAGGCTTCTGAGATTAAAGGCGATACCCCTTTCAATGTTGTCCTAGGTGGGGTTATTTGGAGAATTGCAGATCAAGGGCTTGCAGCTACCATTGAGGATAGTAGCGACCCTGCGTCTATCCGCTTCGGAAGCATTTCTGCAAGTTGGGAACTTGGCTTCGCTGATTTTGAGCTAGCTAAGGCTACTGGAACCTCTAAAAATCTTGAGGATTGCACCATTTGTGATGACGATGAGATCATTGCTGCTCTTGGGGACAACTATAAATTTGGGGAACCTAATAGCGACAATGGGGAAATCCTTTTTAGAAAGCCAGTTGGAAGCGTCGTCCCCTTGGGAATCGGTCTTACAGGTACTCCTGCTGCTGACGTTGTTGGTGTTGCCAGTCCCAAGACGATCATAGTTCCTGACGAGCAGAAAAAAATCGAAGCCGATTGTGACGACGACGAATATAAGGGTGACAAGAAGGGCGACAAGAAGAGCGAAAAGAAAGATCATAAAAAAGATGATAAAAAGAGTGGTAAAAAGGACGAGAAAAAGGATAGCAAGAAAGAAGGCAAGGACAATTTCTTCAATAAAAAGAATAAAAAATCAGACAGTTCTGACGTTCATTACGACTCTTCTGAAGAGGCTCTTCAGGCTCTTAACGTATTTCTGGAAGAAAATGAATTGACCTTAAGAGAATATACTGACGATCTACAACAGATTGCCTCGTATAAAAAAAGTAACGAATTAGAAAAAAATATTTCACATTCAAACAAAAAGAATGTAATTGAAACTAGAAGCGAGAATAAAATTATGAGAATCACCAGTTTAGATCAAATTAACCAAGACTCTATGAAGGAGCTTCAAGCTTCAGCAGTTCGAGACTACCTTAGCGAGCAAATCCAAGAAGCATCAGATAAGTATGTTGCTGACAAGGAAGCAGCTGCTCAGTCTCTTGAAATAGCGAAGACTCAGTTCGAGAGTATCACCACAGAATTTGAAGCAGCGAAAGCTGAAGTTACAAAACTTACCACCGAGAAAGAAGCACTCGAAGCGGACAAGGCCGAGGCTGTAAAGTCAGAGCAGTTCAATGAGAGAATGGCTTCCCTCGACTCCGAGTATGAACTTAGCGACGACGTTCGCAAGGTTCTCGCCAAGCAGCTTAAGGACGTCGATGACGACGAAGCATTTAAGTCATGGCAAGAAGGAATGGCTGTCTTCATGACTCCTTTTGTCAAGAAAGCAGAAACCGTAACGACTGAAGAAGTTGTTGCGTCTGAAACGGTTGAGGCGGCACTTGAGAATGGTGAGGCGCAGAAGGTGGAAATCTCTAATACTTCCGCAGCAAGCGCATCTACCGACAAGTGGGCGGGATCACTTCAGGTTGCAGACATCGATTTGAGCTAACATAAAACAATTTAGAAATATAGGAAAATATTATGCCAACACTTAGACCATTAAGAAATTACGACGAAAAAGATGTTAACAACTTTTTCACTCTAATCAACGGAGGATCTCTTCCTCAGAACAAAGGAACGCTTGTAAAAGCCGTTGCTTCTGGTTGGGTCGCTGACGCTGACCCCACTGAAATGCTCGGATCTGCGGGTCAGGCTTTCGGGAATACCGTCTCTCAGAGATATGGTGTAACCGCCAAGGTTGAAGTAGCAGGAACAGGTGATTCTGTTATCGGAATGACTCTCTTTGACATGAAGGAAGTTGATGAGAACGGTGAGCAGTTGAAGTTCAACCCTCGCAAGGCTCAGGAAATCGAAGCTGTCATTTCGGGACAGGCAATGCCATTGGTCTCAAGAGGTGAATTCCTTTACTCTGGTATTACTGGAACATGTACGGCTGGCGATAAGCTTTATGTCGATATCAATGGAACTATTGGAGCAGAAGCATTAGGTGTCGCACCAGCAGGTCAGATTGCTAGTGCAACGCAAGTCGGTATCGCTCTTGGTTCAAAGGACAGCAACGGCTGGACGTTGATCAAGCTTGACATCAGATAATAGTTAATAGTCAATAACAATAAATTTAAGGAAAAATATAATGAAGAAAGCAACTTTTAAACTAAAGGAAACAGCACAGCAGATCGCATTGGTCAATGCAATGGGTTCCAAGAATACGCAAGTATCCATGGACGCCCAACAGGCTTTGGCAGCGTTTCTCGGCCCCGTCATTCAGAAGGTTTTGTCGACCAAGGGAACAGCAGCCGCGATCTACAAAGATGCACCATACGACGAAGATGACTCACCGAGTTACCCTTTGGATCTTTACTACGGCGAGCTTGACGGCTACGTTACTGTTTGGAGCCAACAGATGGCTGGCGGTCTTCCTACCTCACAGGTTACGGGAAATCAGGAAATGAAGTTCATGACCTACTCCCTTGACTCAGCGGTGTCTTTCAACAAGAGATACGCTCGTAAGAGTCGTCTTGACATTGTCAGCGCAGCTATCGAGCGTATGATCAACGAGGTTCTTATCACTCAGGAGAAAGAAGCTTGGAACGTTATCACGAAGGCTGTCGCAGAAGCGACCACGACCCCTAAAGGTGGAAGTGCTTTGAACCACGTTCTTCGTGCAAATACGGCTGACTCTTTTGTCATCAACGATCTTAATGATCTTATGACGCGTCATGACCGTTTGAATGAGTCATACTCAGGCAACACCCCTACGGATGTGTTCTCTAATGGTCCTACGGACTTGTATGTCTCTCCCGAGATCGTCGGACAGATTCGCGCATTCGCATTCAACCCTCTTAACACCAAGGCTGGTGTACTTAGTGGAACCGATTCCGCTGGCTACGCCGACTCAAGTGTTCCTCTTCCAGAGTCCATGCGTGAAGAAATCTTCCGCAACGCTGGTATGCAGAACATCTACGGTGTCAACATCGTTAAGCTCATTGAGTTCGGCGTTGGCAAGAAGTACAACGACTTGTTCGATACGTTTGCGGGATCAACGACTTATGCTGAGCTTGATGGAACCAATAGTGGAGTATTCGCTGGTGCATCAGAAGAGATTCTGGTCGCAATCGACAACACTCGCGGTGCCTTCATTCGTCCAGTCGCTCGTGGCGGTCACGATATGACCTCCGAAACAGGCGCGACTTTTCAGGTTCTTCCTGATGATCAGTTTAACTTGTCCCGTGTGGACAAGGCTGGCTTCTGGGGTCACTTGGAAGAAGGACGCGTATGTCTTGACGGACGTGCAGTCAGCGGTATCATCGTTTAAGTAATTAAACTCTCTCTTCAAAAAACCAGAAGGTTAACCCCTTCTGGTTTTTTTTTGTAGTCTTTTAAGAGAAGGTTTTATAATAGATAACAAAGGAAAAGGATTATGACAACAGAAAACAAAACCAAACGAGGAAGAGGACGCCCACGCAAAGATGAAGCCGATGCGACTAAGGAAATGGGCGATTTGACCCAAGTTACAGGTAGAGACGATGCGAACAAAAAGTTTAAACCCATGACGATGGAACAGGTTTGGGGTGGCGATGGAACAGGCCCAACTTATAACACTCTTGACTCAGAAGCGTATACAGAGCATCTTACCACTCTTAACAGAGCAGATTTGTACAAACACGCTACAAGAATAGGCTTGGTCCCCATTGATAACACAGGGCTTTTGAAGAAAAGACTCGTTGCCGAGCATCGTAGACATTGCGCTCTTTACAAATACCCGCATGACTTGAAGCAGAAAACTGCCGAAGAAACGGCGGCTATGGAAAAAAGAGTAAAAGAAATCATGGGTTAAGTGTAACATAGTCGGGAACATTCATGCCGAACTATAACTTAATTCAAATTACGCAGGTTAACAAGCCAGAATTCTCAGGGTATATCCTTGCCGTCGTTGGTCCGCATCCTAGCGCTACGCAACCAGCAGGGTTGAATGGTCAGGTTCAGTATAAGAGTGGCGAGTTCTTCGCTGGATCTGATCTTTACTTTACCGGGGGCAAGTTTGCCTTCGGATTTACGACTCCCACAGCTGACTTTCACGTCTCAGGAAAGAATCTCACTGTCACAGATGGCACTGGGGATTTCTCTTATTTGTTCATTGAAGGGGATAGGGTAATTGCTGAGACTGAATTCAGTGCGACTGGTACGTTTTTAGAAGGGCTTGTTTCTACTACTGGTACGTTTTTAGAAGGACTTGTTTCTACTCTTAGTGGGATTATGGTGACGGGATTCTATCGCTCTACGAACCCATCTAACTTTGTTTCAGAGACGGGGCTTATTACATATACGGGGACGAGCAACGAGCAGAACATTCTAGCAAATCAAATTTTTAATTAATCATGGCTATTTACACAAAGAGACTTCTTAGCGAGTCTACAAACGGGAAGCAAATTGCGCTCCTTTCATTGCCGACTTTAATTCATACGGCAGCGGCTGGAACATCATCCTTAGATGAGGTGTGTTTATACGTCTCAAATATTCATACAGCAGACGTCCTGCTCACTTTAGAGTGGGGAGGTGCGACGTCCGCTGATCAGATGATCATGACTGTGCCGACCAAATCTGGAAGATATTTAGTTGTGGACAAAAAACTTCTTCAAAATACTCTTCAAATTAAAGGTTGGGGGTCAGTGACCGACGTATTAAATATTGATGGCTACGTAAATAGAATTGAATATGGTTGAGAGTAGATTCAAAGAATAAAAAATATCTGATAAGAGGCTTAAATCTGTGTAATATACAATATGGCTACTACTTACGATATGTCGGTCACTCAAGGCTCGACAAATAATTTTAATTTGACGCTTACGGATTCCACAGGGGCCGCAGTAAACCTGTCGGGCTATAACGTACGTGGCAAAGTTAAGTATTCTTATGGAAGCTCCGGTGTTCTTTATAACCTAAACCCAACAATAACTAATTCGGTTAGTGGATTAATTTCTATTGATATCTCACCCACGGGAGCAGCAGCTCTACCCGTCTGTAAGGCTTACTATGACATAGAAAGATATACCACAAATGACGCTGAAGTTTTGCAAGTTCTTTGTGGACGGTTTTCTGTCATCCCAGAAATAACAACTTAATATTATGTCTACAGAGGTATCAGTAACGTCTTCGTGTCCTTCTAATGAAGTAGCTGTTCAAACGTCTTCAGCTCCTTCTAGCGAAGTAGCTGTTACAACGTCTGGAGTAAACGGCTCCAATGGGACCGCCGGTTCGTCTGGAACAAGTGGTGTAGGAACATCAGGAACGTCTGGCGTAGCGGGTACATCAGGTTCTTCAGGAACATCTGGCGTAGTTGGCGTAGCAGGAACGTCTGGTACGTCGGGTATTGCCGGAGCAGCAGGAACTTCAGGTACGTCGGGACTTGACGGTTCAGGTTCTTCAGGAACAAGCGGTTCTTCTGGAACAGGAGGAACCTCTGGAACTGCTGGTTCGTCTGGAACAAGCGGCGTAGGAACCTCAGGAACTTCAGGTACGTCTGGTACGTCTGGTACGTCGGGTATTGCCGGAGCAGCAGGAACTTCAGGTACGTCTGGCGTAGCAGGAACGTCTGGCTCATCTGGTACGTCGGGAGTAGCCGGAGTAGCAGGAACTTCAGGTACGTCGGGACTTGACGGTTCAGGTTCTTCAGGAACAAGCGGTTCTTCTGGAACAGGAGGAACCTCTGGAACTGCTGGTTCGTCTGGAACAAGCGGCGTAGGAACCTCAGGAACTTCAGGTACGTCTGGTACGTCTGGTACGTCGGGTATTGCCGGAGCAGCAGGAACTTCAGGTACGTCTGGCGTAGCTGGCGTAGCAGGAACGTCTGGCTCATCTGGTACGTCGGGAGTAGCCGGAGCAGCAGGAACTTCAGGTACGTCGGGAGTAGCAGGAACTTCAGGTACGTCGGGACTTGACGGTTCAGGTTCTTCAGGAACAAGTGGTTCTTCTGGAACTGCTGGTTCGTCTGGAACAAGCGGCGTAGGAACGTCTGGTACGTCTGGTACGTCTGGTACGTCAGGAGTGGCTGGTGCAGCGGGCACGTCCGGTTCTTCAGGAACATCGGGAGTAGCTGGTGAAGCAGGAACTTCAGGTACGTCTGGCGTAGCTGGTGCAGCGGGCACGTCCGGTTCTTCAGGAACATCGGGAGTGGCTGGCGCAGCAGGAACATCTGGTTCTTCAGGAACATCGGGCGTAGCGGGCGCAGCAGGAACTTCAGGTACGTCGGGAATTGACGGTTCAGGTTCTTCAGGAACAAGCGGTTCTTCTGGAACAGGAGGAACCTCTGGAACTGCCGGTTCGTCTGGAACAAGCGGCGTAGGAACGTCTGGTACGTCTGGTACGTCAGGAGTGGCTGGTGCAGCGGGCACGTCCGGTTCTTCAGGAACATCGGGAGTAGCTGGTGAAGCAGGAACTTCAGGTACGTCTGGCACGTCTGGTGTAGCTGGTGCAGCAGGAACTTCAGGTACGTCTGGTTCTTCAGGAACATCTGGTGTAGCAGGTGCAGCAGGAACTTCAGGCACGTCAGGCACGTCCGGTTCTTCAGGAACATCTGGTGTAGCTGGTGCAGCAGGAACTTCAGGCACGTCTGGGACATCTGGGACATCTGGTACATCTGGTGTAGCTGGTGCAGCAGGAACTTCAGGCACGTCTGGTTCTTCAGGAACATCTGGTGTAGCTGGTGCAGCAGGAACTTCAGGCACGTCCGGTTCTTCAGGAACATCGGGAGTAGCTGGTGAAGCAGGAACTTCAGGTACGTCTGGCGTAGCTGGTGCAGCGGGCACGTCCGGTTCTTCAGGAACATCGGGTGTAGCTGGCGCAGCAGGAACTTCAGGCACGTCAGGCACGTCCGGTTCTTCAGGAACATCGGGTGTAGCTGGCGCAGCAGGAACTTCAGGCACGTCAGGCACGTCCGGTTCTTCAGGAACATCTGGTGTAGCTGGTGCAGCAGGAACTTCAGGTACGTCAGGTACGTCAGGCACGTCAGGCACGTCCGGTTCTTCAGGAACATCTGGTGTAGCAGGTGCAGCAGGAACTTCAGGCACGTCAGGCACGTCCGGTTCTTCAGGAACATCTGGTGTAGCTGGTGCAGCAGGAACTTCAGGTACGTCTGGGACATCTGGTACGTCTGGGACATCTGGTACGTCTGGGACATCTGGTACGTCTGGGACATCTGGTACATCTGGGACGTCTGGTTCTTCAGGTACGTCTGGCGTAGCTGGCGCAGCAGGGACATCAGGTTCTTCAGGAACGTCTGGTGCAGTAGGCGCAGGAGGAAGCCCTTACTCGTTATTAGCTCTCGCCAATCATACGTCAAATAGCGCGTTTGATATTAACTTCAACAATGGAGAAATGCAAAAGGTAAATCTAGGAGCTAATGTTACAAGCTTTACAGTTTCTAATGCTGTTGCAGGAGCTTATTGCTCGGTTCAAATGTTCGCGTCTGGAGCAAATAGGACAATAGCCCCCGGCAGTAACATTGCTGTCATTGGTTTGCATCCTACTGGAATTGATTCAGACATGACTGGAATCCTTGCTGCTAATTCTTATGGGACCACAGTTGGAAGCGTCATTATAGGCTTCAGCGCACAGACGGGTATTGGGTAATGTTTGAATTTATTAATCCAGCTTTTGTTGATTCGTTAAACGAAAGAATAGTATTGGAAGCAACGGCAAGTACTATTAGTCTTGCTGACGCTGTCCTTAGTTTAAAAAAATGGGTTCCTGATTATGCTGGTAATTGCATTAGGATTAGGAGAAGCTCAGACAATGCAGAGCTTGATATTGGTTTCGCCGGAGACGGATTTGTTGATGCATCTGCAATTACTACTCATTGTGGTGTTTCCGATGGATTTATTGTAACGTGGTACGATCAAAGCGGTAATGGGTATAATGCTACTCAAAGCACTGCGGGGTCACAAGCTCAAATTGCGACAGCTGGTGAATGGGACGGCGATGCTTACGCCGGGTCTTCAATTATCAATGGTTCGGACAGTAAACCTGCTGCTACCTTTGCTGCTGATTATTATGTGCTTGTTCCGACGAATGGATACGTGTCAAAAAACGGAACCGCAGTTGTCCACGGACAACCAAATGCTTCTACTTCAAGATACGCCTATGGTGAGAAAATTTCAGGAGGTGTTGTCTTCGGTGCTTGCGGCGTTCATTATCCTTCCAGTCCTAAAATTTTCCTATGCCATTGGAACTCTGCTTCTTGGGCCTGTCCACATGGTGTTGCAGCCGTCGCCAACGGAACAATGAGATCGATCATCAATATAGTTGACGCAGGAGGAAACGCCGCTGGTATCACATCTGCGACAGTTTATGGTTACGAAAACAACTCAGAGAAATTTTCTCAAGGCTCAATAAATAGCACACTCAATAGTAACACTTTAATTGGAAGTGCTTTTGGATCTTCTATAGGAGGTTTGAATGCTTGGGATGGAGAGCTTAGAACCCTTATCCTTTTCAGAGAAGTCCTAACAAGCGATCAAAGAGCAGAATTTAACACAATGGTATAATGTATTTAACAGGATTTAAAACAGAACAGGAGGCTCTTGATGAGAGCGAAGCGTTGGCGATTGCTGCTGGGATCGTTCCTAGCGGAAGCAACATTACTAAATACATGTTTTCAGTTGTTGAGTCGAAGAGCCACGGCTTCGCTTTGTCAGTGAAGAAGCGAGACGCCAACCGTCTTAGCTCTAATCAAAAAAGTAAGCTTGAGGCTTACCTACCTATTAAAGATCACGGTCCTGAAATGGAGCCTGACATTAAGTGGGTCGTAATTGAAAAGGAGAATTATAGTTTTATTAATTTTGCGTCCATCTTGGACATCCCCGAGAGTATTAAAACGAAAAAAGATGGAGACTACCTTGTGTCATACAATGGGAGCCAACCCTTGTTCGTTTTCAAGATAACCAAGGATGCCATTGGGCTTCCTGAGAAAATATATAGCGAAGTATCTGGAGAATTATTTAAAGAATGAACAACATGGTGTTAAAAATAGGGAATACTGAATTAGGTTTACGCGCTTTAGGCGATGGAGACTTCGAATTTAAAAATACAGAGGTTGCATTAAATGAGCTTGAAAACCTTGATTTCGTCATAAAAAACCAAATGAGTTTCTCGCCTAAAGCGTCTAATCAAAAGATGAACACTCCGACATTATTCTTTAATGACAAACTGGTGACATTGAATCAGATTCAGCCAAATCTTTTTGAGCCAACTTCCTATAAATTATTTAATGATCTTTTACGGGGGTTGGTTCTTCCAAATATTGGTTTTGACTCTTTTGAAAATGAAGTCATCGCTGAGATGCCGAGGACAGCGAAGCAGGGTAAGCTCGCCATTATCGTTCCCTTTTTCAATTACTCTATTAATCCACGGATGATCCAAAATTACAAGCGATTTAGAGACGAGCTAGACCACGACGACGTATTTGTTATTGAATCAACGAGAGAGGTGGATTTTCAAATTCCTGAATCGGCAAACTTTATAAGGATAGAAGCTAAAGAAGAAAATGTTATGTGGCAGAAAGAAAGAATGATTAACCTAGCCATTGAGAATCTACCAAAAGAATACACAGACATCGCTTGGATAGACGCCGACATTTTATTTGAAGACAAGGACTGGCATAAGGAATTACAAGATAGATTAAATCGATATTCTTTTGTTCAATTATTTAATACCGCAGAGTGGCTAAACAGTCGCGGGGAGACGACTGAGATTTTTCGTAGTCCATTTAATACAGTAGACAGAGAGCTTCGGCATCACGTCGGCTTCGCGTGGGCGGCAAGAAGAGAGGTCTTAGAAAAGACAGGGGGACTCTTTGACCATCATGTATCTGGAAACGGGGACGCGGCCATCTATCATGCATTGGCTAAAAGCAAATTGGACGACGTCGCTTCAATCACAGCCGAGATGTTTGATAATCTGCCGGGATTCTCTTATTCGTTTTACTGCTATCGGGAGTTACTGTCTCAGCATACGAATAAAAGCATTGCCTGTTTGTCTGGAAACATAAAACATTTGTTTCATGGGGACATCGGAAGCAGAAACTACAACGGGAGACAGCAAATATTAATTCAGAACAATTTCGATCCATTAAAGGATTTAGAATTAGATGTCAACGGCTTGTTTCGATGGGTGGATAAAGAAAACACAAAAGAGATGAGGAGACTTATCTGCGATTACTTTTTGAGAACGTCAAAAGCATGAAAAGATTAAAACCTTCCTTCTTTTTCCTTGGCCCGACTAAGACTGGGACCACCTCTATGTTCTGTGCTTTCAACAAGCATAAGCAACTTACTGCCCCTTCGAATAAAGAGCCTCAATATTTTGCTCATGAGTTTAGTAATGGATTAAGCTGGTATCTTAGACAGTTCCCCATTGACAAAAACGATTGCAAGTTAACATACGAAGCCTCCCCTTCTTATTTCGGGAATAAAAATGCGGGAAAAAGGATGATTGAGCAGGATTTCGGGGATTCAAAGTTTATTATTTTTTTAAGGAATCCTGTAGATAGAATAATATCTAAATACAGACACTTTAGAAGCTTCAATATAATGATGCGCTATGACAATCCCCCAAATTACGTTAAGGATCAGTTGACAAGAACCCCAAATTGGGTAGGGGAAGACAAAAATTTCCAAGAGCTTATTGATTCAGAAGAAAATTTATATTTCGGTTGCAGTAAATACCTTCTTCATTTGAAGAAATGGTTTAGTTATTTCGATAGAGACAGATTTCTAATCATGGACTTTCGGGATATTGGAAATGACTTTGAATCTGTAATTTACCGCATTGAAGACTTCCTCGGCCTAGACAGACAGAAAATAGACGCAGTAAAAAGGAATCACAAAGATCAATGGGTGGCTTGGCGAGATGAAGATTCAATTAACCTCGAACAGATTGAATATTTAAAGGAGTACTTCAATCCATACAATAAGGCTCTATATGAATTCATGGGGAAGGATTACGGCTGGGAAAATGACAATATTATTGTATGAAGGTAAAGGCTCACACTTGTCTAATAGGAGAAACAGGATACGCCAATCACGCCAGAAACTTCTTTACAGCTCTCAATAAGCTCACCCCGGTAAAAGTTAGAAATTATACTGTAGGTGGGTCTTGGGAAGGCTTGGATGGACTGCACGACAAAGAATGGTATTTAACCGACGAACACAAAGAAATGCTCGTTGAGCAGATCTTGTTTGAGAGTGATGGGTCAAGAAACGACGTTCCTATCTACGCTTACGATAAGTCCTACGTGCCAGACATCAACATTACGTTGGAAACTGTCGGCCACCACATCTTCCATGATGACCACGACGGCTACAGCATCGGATACAACGTCTGGGAAACCACAGAATATCCTCCCGATTTTTTTGATTTGATTCAGAAGTATGACGAATTTTGGGTTCCTACCCAATGGCAGAAGGACTGTCTGATCAAGCAGGGTTACAAAAAAGACGTTAAGGTTATCCCAGAAGGTGTAAACGGGGACGTTTTTAAACCCGCTGCTGCCAAGAAGTCTGGTAAGTTTCGATTCGTCATCTGCGGGAGATGGGACTATAGAAAATCTACAGAAGATATGATCCGTCGCTTTTTAAATGTTTTTAAAGGCAAACAGGACATAGAGTTTATTTTGAATGTAGACAATACACACGCTAAGGATGGTTTAACGACAGAAGAGCGTCTCTTGAAGCTAGGTCTGAACGACCCTATGATTAAGGTCGTCCGCTTCTTGTCTCATAAAGAATATATTAATCTTCTTCAAAATGCGAACGTCTTTGTTTCTTGTGCCAGAAGCGAGGGCTGGAACCTTCCATTGATTGAGGCTATGGCATGTGGCATACCTTCTATCTATTCTAACTGGGGAGGTCAGCTAGAATTTGCGAAGGGAATGGGTTTACCTGTAAAAGTAGCAGGGGAACGCCCCGCCTCCAACCTTGACAATGGGACGTTCGGTGAGTTCCCCGGTAATTACTGCGAGCCTGACTGGAACGACTTCGAACTCCAATTAAAATCAGCCTACGCAAATAACCTGTCGCTTGATAAAAAAGCTCTTCGTGACTCAATAGATATTCGGACAAGATTTACATGGAAAAACGCCGCGACGACTGCTCATAAGGAGCTTCTTAAAGTGAAAAATAAACCACTCAAAATCATTCACAACATGTTAGACGGTCCAACTGTTGAACTGAAGGGTGACAGTAAAGAACACGAGGTTAAATTCATGTCTCCTACTCAAGACGTCTGGTACGAGACGAAGATACGATCTAATCACTGGGCGAAGTTAGCTGGTAAGTATTTTCAGGATTTCATTTTGTCTGTGGACGGCGGCATCGTAGATACTTCTCTAAAGGGTAGACTCGTACGTATTGAATTTGACTCTCGCGCTCTTGGTGATACTATTGCTTGGATGCCAGCGGTTGAAGCATTCAGGAAGAAGCACCAATGCAAAGTTACATGCGCCACATATTTCAATCATTTATTTAAAGGCTGCTATCCAGACATTTCAATGGTGGAACCGGGTGTTCAACTAGAAGGAACTTACGCGAAGTTTCTTGTCGGTTATTTCTTTGAAGATAGAACTCTATCACGAGTGAACCCAAAGACTCAAAACCTTCAAGAAGTAGCATTTGATATTCTAGGATTAGATTTCAAAGAGCAGCGGCCCGACTTGATCGACGTAGAACCCTTTGCACATCCACGCCCCTACGTATGCATCTCTACTCAGTCTACGGCTCAATGTAAATACTGGAATAACCCAGAAGGATGGGATAAGACCGTCGAATTTCTAAATGGATGTGGACTAGATACAATTTGTATTGATAGGCACCCCAAGTTTGGTGGGAACGGACACATGAACTCGATACCAAATGGCGTAGTTGACATGACTGGCGACTTGCCTCTTGAAAAAAGAATCTCACAAATAAAGGGCGCAGAGATTTTCATTGGTCTAAGCTCTGGATTGTCTTGGTTAGCGTGGGCATTAGATAAGCCTACCATTTTAATTAGTGGATTCACAGAACCCTATAACGACCCAACAACACCCTACCGAATCATCAACGAGAACGTTTGTCATGGGTGTTGGAATGATACTGATTTGAAATTCAATAAGGATGATTGGACGTGGTGTCCGAGAAAGAAGGATTTTGAATGTACAAAGCAGATCTCTGCTAAAATGGTCATCGAGCAGATTAAAAGAATAAAAATTTCATTATGATAGCCGTATTCTGTGTAATATAGGATATGGCGACTAATCTTGATATTTCTGTTACAAAAGGCTCTTTAGAGGTTATAGATATAACCCTTGCTGATCCAAATAGAGCGTCGGAGTCGTCTAAAGGGGAGCTGTTGGAAGATTTTTAGTGTCTCCAGAAGCAACTTATTAAAATTATGAAAGTAATAGACATCGCAGCTGAATTATTTGAAGATCTCGCTAGTCCATCAGATACTAGTATTGTAGCTATCACTTTCTGGTTAAGAGGTCACGTAGGGACCTTGAGTAATTACATTTACAAGAATTACGCAGTGAATGAAACGACTCTGGAGATTTTGGACGAGAATGATGTAGAGATCGGCATTATGGAGGTTTCCATTCTCAAGAAAATGTACGAAGTGTATCGCTGGGATGTAATGATTCGGGCTAAGCTTGTCTCCTTAGACTCTGATGATCTTCTTGAGGTTACCGACGAAGGTAGCTCGATCCGCAAGGTGAGTAAGAACGAGGTTATTAAATCGCTTAAAGATTTAAAATCAAAAGACAGCGCGGAATTCAACGGACTATTAAACTCTTACAGAATTAATGCGGGCGCCCCAGTGCAAGTGGCAGGCGACGATACGGTTCAGGGGACTTACCCCTCTGATGACTTTGCCGCTGTAAGATCAGTAACTTAATGAGATATGGCAAGTTTACTATCAACCACTCAGATTGCTGGGATGACGGGAACAATGAAGGATCACTTCGATACGTTCTCCCGCTCTATCGTCGTCCATAAAGAATCAAAGAAAACCATTAACGCGGTGGCAGAGGCGGATGTTAACTTGGATTTTGTTTATGGCTACGGAGAGGAGCAGACAGAGCTTCAAAATAACTACGAATATACACCCGTCAACGCCTCGTTCTCTGCTTTGATTAGATATGGGAAAAACCAAGGCGAGGATGTTCTGCCCGACGTCAGCATTCGTTTCCCAGAGGGAGTTGTTGTGATTAAGGTCGAACTAGACTGTTATAACTACATCAAGGATGGCGGCAAGACGGAAAAAATAACCTTCGACGACAAACATTGGAAGATCATTGGTGCTCCTCGCGCCAAGTTCTACTTAAGTAGACCGATGTACCTCTTTCAAATTCAGGAGATTGTATAATGCAGGCACAGATGAAGATAACCAACATCAAGGTTAACTACTCAGCAATAAGAAAAAAGCTGATGGAATCGCCTGCTATGAAGAGTAAAGTTCTTTCTATTGCACGTAGAAAGGCTGAACAATTCTTTATTCCAAGAAAAAGAGAGTTCATGAGTCATTATGATAGTCACCCTGTCTCTATGGAGGTTCAGGGTGGTCGGCGAGCGAACAACACAAGCGGAGTATTAGGTGGGTATGGCAATTTGTTTACTTTTATTGGGTTTGAGGATGGTTCTAATCCAGTCGAGGAGCTTAGGCAGCATCTTGATGCTAGTATTAAACTTAGGTATATAGATTATAAGAAGTTAAGCTGGAGATTTAGGGTTATCATTCCGACTAAAGCGGGTATAATAAGCGCCTCTGAGATTCCTTGGCAGAGAGGGGCCAGTTGGGCGTTGGAAATCGAGAAGGGGATCTCGGGGTTGGGACACTACTTGAGAAAAGACTCAAATAACTCAAGATCGGGCGGCGGCATACAGGTTAAGAATCCAGTTCGAGCCATAGTGGTTTCAAGGGCGCCTTACTTGGGAGACATGCTAGACACATTTAGAAGACGATTGCGTAGATAATGAAAAAACAATTTGATCATAGAGTAATGTCCAGTCTCCTTCTGTATTTAAATAACAGATTGTTAACTAGTGGCGAAGCGTACTCTGCCGGAACTGGACTGTTCTACCCTGTCAATTCTGAATACACAAACGGGTATTCTTACGCTCTTCCTTTCAAACAGCTTGTAAACGACGAGTCTGTTGCTGGAGCCACCGTCATGACGGGTGTTTACGTCAATAGTAACTACGTCACGCCGGGGACCAGCGGTTTATTAAGCATTAATCACGACCAAGGAACCGTAGAATTCGATTCTGACATGAGCGCACACGAAATTTCAGGAAGTTTTTCTGTAAAAGAAGCGAGCATATATCTTTCAATGGACACTGACGAGAGCTTGATCTTTCAAAACAAATACTTTAAAAACTCCAAATACAACCAGACCTTATCTGGACTTTCACCTAACACCTACTCTCTGCCTGCTATCTTTATCAAAAAGAGGGGCGGCGCGAACATACCCTTCGCTCTTGGTAATACCGACATGACTCGTTTAGATGTGAGAGCTGTGGTTATTGCTGATAATCCATATACCACTGACGCCATAGCTTCTATCTTCAAGGATACGTATTTTAGGAGGTTCAATTTTGTGGATGACCCCCCTTTTGATGTTAGAGGGGGCTATACAGGTGCGACTTACAACTATACAGGAGAGACAAACAACTCACTCAGCGGACCCCTCATTGAATCAGTGAGCGAATCAACGATTCAGGCTAAGGGGGACTATCAATCAGTCAATAACGACCTAAATGTTACTTTTATAGATTTTGAGATCAATTATGTCCGTTCTCATTAAAAAAAAGTTTCACAAAAGGTCAAAATAAATGTATATTCTTTTAGAAGAGAAGGATAAAATATTATGCCAGCAAGAACACTTTACGCAGCACAACAAGCTACAATTACTACAAACGCAGGAACAGTCGGTAAATTTGCCGTTCAATCCGCAAGCGCAGAAACTTCCATTCCAGTCGATGATCTATTGATCTTGGGTAAATTCGGATCAGCGGGTAGACACCAAAAGGAAGTCGCCACCTGCAAGGCCGATTTGAAGATCTTCCTCGCGGCAACTGGAACAACCACCGCTGGCGCTCTTGCGGGAAGCTTCCTTGCAGAGCTTACTGGCGAGACTGTAGAAGGCGAAGTTTCTACCATTACTGTCGCTCCTAATGGTTTTACCATGAGCGGGATTGTCAGTTCGATTGGTATTGACCATTCTCAGGGAAACTACGCGATGTGCGATCTTTCGTTCGTGGGCGTCGGAGAGCCTCTTTATGCAGCCGTCCCGACGGCGGTTGGCGGCGCGGGTACATCGCCCGCAGCTGCAATCATAATTGAACCAATCACAACTGGCATTGAAATTTACGACACCGCAGGAGTGTTAACAACAGCGTGTCCTGCTTCCGCGAAGTTCTCCTTGGATATCCCTAATGAAGTCATTAGTTGTCTCGGAGGAGCAATTGCTGGCGGTCAAGTAGCAGTAGCGTCCGCTAATGTTCAGGTCGGCAAGCCTCCTTACAAAGGATCAATCACTGTCGAAGGAACCTCTGCTGAAGAAGTTAGCAAATTGGTATTCAAAGGTGGTCTCGGTGCGAGTGCGGACGTCAATTGCGTCATCAGTGATGGCAAACTCATTAGTCGTTCGTTCAATCAAAACGCTGGAGACGTCGGAGCTAACTACAGCTTTACCCTTGAAGGTGTTGACGTAAAGATAACGTAAGTCGAATTAGTAGTTCATAATAAAAAACCCGTAGAGTTCTCTCTGCGGGTTTTTTTGTGTGTATATTATTTTAGGAATAAGGTGCAATATGAAAAAAGAATATACTTTAGAGGAACAAGGTCAACACAATCGAGAATTCGTAAATCTTCAAGTTAAAAATCTCATAACCAGACTCTTCAAGGATAATTTGAATACGATGGAAGAACATGAGAAGAACCCCAATCCCGCCAACGCTAGAAAGAAAATTTTAGATTCTGGCAACGATACCATTCGCGAGGTTCATAACTTGATTGACGTTTTCGACTTCTATATCAATCCAGACAAACTTGCCGCTGCTAGAACAGGCAAGAGAACTATAAAAAAACTTGTAGTAAACGCTCCCTATTACGTAGAATAAATAGGAATAAGGAAAAAATATGAGTCAAAAGTTTTTGTTTAAATTTACGTTAGATAAAGAGGTTCAGGAAAAGGTTACTACAACCAAAGTTTTAGAAGGAAAAGAGGTTGACGTCGTCGAGACGGTCAAATCTTACGTCCCCGTAGAGCTTGGTCTTCTTAAAAATTCTCGCAGACTAACAGAAAAGGCGGATCTATTTTTCGCCAAGACTGTTGGATTCTACACCAGTGAGGGTCTTCTCAGCGTTCACCAAATCAATAAAAGATACTACAACGACGACGGCCCTTTCAACAAGGACGAGTCGAAGGTAATGGAGAATCTGACAGAGCAGAAGGGTAAGCTCGCAGAAGATTATTTCAATCTAAATCAGGTTAAAGAAAAAACACCAGAAGAAGAGAACGAAGAGAAGGGGATTCTTGACAGCATCCTTCGTATCCAAAAAGAAATTGACGCTATTTCCAATCCTTACGTTGGTATCTTCAATCAAACCGCAGAGTATAAAGCTCGCAACAAACTCATTACCTTCTGGACTGTGTTCCTTTTACATCAGAAAGCGGAAGATGGAGAATGGAAGAGGGTCGTCGAAGGAAAGGACTATGAAGACGGAGAAAATAGACTCTTCGATCTTGAGGATGGGGATGATTCTTTATCTCAGGAAATTGTAAAGAAGGCTATGTTCTACGTTAGCTTCTGGGCTGGCGGCGGAAACTGGGAAACAGACAAGGGATTGAAAAATGCAGAAGAAGCATACCTCACTGAGTTTGGAGATTATTTGGGACGAGACATTGATACTCTTTTTCCTGTTGAAAAAAAGGTTGAAAAAAAGGTTGAAGATGAATCAGAAGGAAAAAGCGGAAGTGAAACTAGCAGCGAGCCAAGCGGTTCGGGCAATGAGGAGAATGAAGAGGGAGAGAAAACTCCGAAGCCAGTTGAAGAAATACCTGCCGTGCCTGCTTCAGAAGACGGGGCGGGGGGAAGCGATAATAAACAACTCCCTGAAGATGATACTCCTAAGAGCGTCGATAGCTAATTGGGATTTAAAAGACATTGTTGACATCGGCAGAGATCGGCTCAAGCAGCCTCATACCGTCGCTGCTTGTCAAGCCGAAGGAATTGGCGGCGTGTCTCAAGGGATCATGTTGCAATATATAGCCCAATGTCACGACGAAGAGCAGAATAATCAAACAGAAGAATTAACAAAATACTGGCGTGAAAATATTAGCTCGGTACGAAGAACTCCAAACGATATACGCTGAAATAATCGAAGGCTATTCATACTGTCACCGCCTCAAAGCCTACGTCAAGCATTTCAACGATATCGACTACGCCAACGTCTACAAGATTCGGGACGTTTATATGCGTGAGGAGGTTGGTGATGGTATCCTATCCGAAGCAGAACGCCTAAAAATAATCATGAAGGACGACCTGTGGACAGAACAGGACGAGGATGACCTCGTTTCGCTCAAATGGTTAATCAACGACAACACGAAACAAATTGAAACAATTGTTTCTCCTGATCAGCGCAAAACAATTCAGAAGATGGTTGATGAGAAGAAGATAGAACTCGACGACATGAGCAACAAGCGAGCCTCATATCTTCATCCCACAAAAGAATATTATTCTTCAAAATATCTGTCAGAGATCCTTCCCTACCACAGTCTTTTTAAAGACAAGGACTTATCTATCCCAAGATATGAGCAGGAGGAATATGACGAATTTTCTCAGGAGGATGTAACCCAGACTGCTATTCACTATGCCGTGTCGCTTGGGCAGTTTAATACTAGGAATCTTAGGATACTTGCAGGCATGCCATTCGTGCTGAATCAACTATCTCTTGCAAGGAAGAATCCACTGGTATTTTTGAACAAGCCAATTGTTCATCTTACTTCTCTTCAATTAGATATTTATAATAAGGTAATGAGAAATCTTAATGTTTTAGAGAACTCTGAAGGCTCCCCCCCTGAGTTCGATTCTTCCACTGAGGACCAAGAAATTTTAGACTGGTATGATGTAAATTACTCAGTCTGGCAAGGCAAAAACTCCAAGGGTGGAACCTCCGAAATTAGAAAGACTACAAATTATGTGAATAGCTAATTATTTTCGGTGTAATATGTACTGAGGATTATTAGGATATGGCAGATGTAGTAGTAACAGTAGGGGGTGATACAGTTCCTTTTGAGGAGGCTATTAACAGGGCTACGAGCAAAAAACGCTCAATTGGTGGCTTGGATGTTAAGGGTTTTTCTCAACCATTAGGTCGTATTACAGGTAAAGCGTCGGAGTTCACCAAATCATTGGAAGCTGCGAACGCTCGTGTTATCGCTTTTGGTGCGTCTGCTGGCGCCATCGCTCTACTTAAAGTCGGTTTCGATAAACTCCTGTCTTCGACTATTGAAGTTGAAAAAAGCTTGGTTGACATCAATACGCTTCTTAACGTCTCGTCAAGAGACTTGAAAAAATTCGGAGCTGGCCTTTTTGAGATTGCTAATCAGACTAGTGTCTCTTTTAAAGACGCTGCCGAAGCGGCTACTGAGTTCTCAAGACAGGGTCTTGGAGCAGCTGAAACACTTGGAAGAACCAAAGCCGCAATGATCCTTGCTAAGCTTTCAGGAACAGATTTTGCGCAGTCAGTTAATTCCTTGACCGCTGCAATGAACTCGTTTAAAAAAGAATCCCTTGAGGCTATTGATATTGTTAATAGATTGGCCGCTGTTGACGCTCGTTACGCTGTTAGTGCTGACGACTTGGCTGAAGGTATTAAACGTGTTGGTTCGTCTGCTGCTGACTCAAACGTTACTTTGAATCAGACTATCGCTCTTATCACTTCCGCTCAGCAGACTACCGCTCGTGGTGGTGCTGTTATTGGTAACTCATTTAAAACCATTTTTACTCGTCTTCAGCGTCCCGGCGTTCTTAGACAGCTTGAGGAAATTGGCATTAGGACCAAGGAATCTTCAGGAGAAGTTCGTCCTTTGGTTAGTGTCCTTTCTGATCTTGCAAAAACATACGATAAACTTGCACCCTCCCAACGTGCATATACCGCTGAAGTCGTGGGTGGTGTTTTCCAGATTAACGTCTTGAAGGCGATTATGTCTGACTTGGGCGGCGGATTCAGTGTTTATGAAGGAGCGTTGAGGGCAGCTACTGGGGCTACTGGTGAAGCCGAGAAGCGTATTGAACAGTTGAATCAAACTATTGCTGGTAAACTTGTCCAGACTCTTAATAGTTTTCAAGAATTTGGAGCTGCGGTTGGCGGTACTGGATTTGCTGATGTCATCAAACAAGGTCTTGATGCTGCGTCATCAGCTGGAAGCTCTCTTACTGGTAGTCTTGACTCAGAAGGTATGGGTGGTGACCTTGCTCGTGGAGTCATGAAGGGATTGGCTAATGTTATTAGCGGTCCCGGTGTCCAACTTATTACTTTTACCATTCTTAAACTTTTCCAGAAACTCGCTAGCTTCGGTGCAGACGCAGTGAAGGGATTCCTTCGTGTAGGTTCAGCCGCAGAAAAATTAGAAAATGTTCAGAAAGCAGCATTTATGTTTCTTCAGAAACATCCCGAATTACTTGCTAGAGTTGCGAATGGAACGATGAAAGTCGAAGATGTTCAGAAGCTTATTACTACTGAGATTGGTCAGCAGAATATCCTCTTGAGGGAACAGGAAAGGCTCTCTCTTGTAATTGCGAAGAAGATGGTTGCGAGCGGAGCTTCTACAGTAGCGGCTCCCACTATGATGGGTAGAGCGAAAGGTTATATCCCTAATTTTAATGAGTTCTCCAGAGAAGAGCAAGAGGCTAGATCTCTTGGCGCGTCAGCTGGGGTGAGAGGTAAAATGGGCAGGGGTACAATTGGCGGTCAGAAATTTGTAATGAACAACCAAGAGATTGAAATTCCCGGCTTCGGCAGGAATGGAGACTCGGCTGTTATCCCTCAGTACTCTGGTGGCCACGTCCCAAACTTTGCGACGAAGGTTCTTGATAGAGATCATCTTAGACAGCTTTTCGGAAGCAAAA
>Ga0302118_10000032_pt1 | contig 50334 bp, 43 predicted proteins | sample AG5_331_MG_FD_203126 | JGI IMG/M metagenome (GOLD analysis project Ga0302118, IMG submission 203126) | Marine microbial communities from Western Arctic Ocean, Canada - AG5_33.1 | ecosystem: Environmental > Aquatic > Marine > Oceanic | place: Canada: Western Arctic Ocean | collected 2017-10-01 | reverse complement strand
AAACACTATGTCCAAGGGGAGAGCTCAGATGGCGGAAGCGTTCTCGGTTTCGAAATTCAAAGACGTCGCTAATGGGTTGCAGGAAGGCCAGTTCACCGTCGGTGATCGCAGCAAGGCCGGGAGCCTCTATGACCTTGACCCGATATACCGTGAATTGCTCGACCGACCGATTACCATAACGCTTGGCCTAATCGCTCCGGACGGTCGGGTCAGCCTGACGCCGATGTGGTTCGATCACGAAGGTGACAAGATTCTGGTGAATACTGCGGCCCATCGCTCAAAATGTGAGTGGATCCGTAAGAACCCGGAATTGACGGTCCTCGTCGTCAACCCCGATAACCCCTACCACTGGATACAGATCCGTTGCACTGTCGAGGACGAGGTGCGGGAATGGGAGGCCAGCGGTGAGCGGGTTACCAAGCAACTCGACAAAATTTGGACAAAATACACCGGTGAGAAGCCGCCCTATGGTCTGCGGGATCCAAAAATTGAGGAAAAAAGGGTTTTATTCGTGTGCCGTATCGACCGGGTCGCAACTTTCGGCAAACCCGACTGACATGAAAATTTAAAGGAAAACTCGAACTTATCCTGTTTCGAGACCCTTTTATAGGAGAGCAAGTCGGGTAGGCTCACGTCATCGACATTGATGGAGGTTCCGATGAAAATTTCTTTCATAATTGTTTTCTTGGCTGTTATCGGTGGAGTTGGATATTTAGCGACCCTCGCAACCGAAGATCGTATGCAAATTTGCGCGTCGATTCTTGGCCAGGCTCAATGCCTCTCTTGGTTCGGCAACAATTAAACCACCTCGTCGCTCTCGTGTATCCAGCGGATCGTGTTTGGTTGACCGGCGGCGGCCGAAACTGATCGATCGGCTTCACGCCAGCCGGCGAGGGTCTTGAGCCAGAAGATCGCTGCGGCGACAGCGCCAGGGCCTTCGCCAGTGGAGATGGGAAAAGGGTTGCCTGCGCGATCCGCCTGGACGGCGCCGCCATCGAGCTCCTCGCGGTAATGGCGACGGAGACAATACTCCTGGATACCGAGAATGTCGGCGGCCATCGTTTGAGTGGTGCCTTTGCCGGTCATCGTGCGAACTTGGGCGCGGGCGGGTCTTATATCCCTACGCCGCCTCAGAGGCCTAGTCTTGGGATGGGCTGCTCCCTCGCTTCGTTCAGGACTAGTCGACAATGATCCATTCCTTGATCACCCTATTCTCTCGCCTGTTGCGTGGCGACGATCCTGCCGCCACCAATCAAACCATCTTCGAACGCGCGCAAGATTGCCCCATTCTTTTCCAACATGATTCGATAAACCTTGAGGCCGAATTGTTCCAATATTTCTATTTCAAAACCTTCAAGGCGTGCGATTATTCGTTGATATTGTTTGATAAAAATAGCACTGATGTCTTCACGCTTTTGAACGGACAAACCACACTCAGTGAGCAATTCGCAATAGCGCGCTATTGTCGCCATGTTCGTCGAAGCAGTGGCCTCGTGGATTTCCTGTGATTGCGCCGCCTCCATTTCAGCGGTCTGAAGCCAATCCGAAAAGGCGATTGTTCCGCCCGGCGCTAGGACCCGGACGCATTCCAAAATCAGCTTGGCTTTGTCCGGAACGTGACACCACGCATCTTGCCCCAAAACCACATCGAAACAACCGCCGTCGAATGGCATGTCGATCGCGTTGCCTATCTGAAATTCCGCAAGGTTTTGAAGTCCACGGCCCTTCGCGCGACGCCTCGATTCCTCAACGTTAGTATCGACCAGATCCAAGCCGGTAATCCGGCAACCGCGAGACTCCGCCAAATGCAGCGCTGGCCCGCCCAAACCGCTGCCAACATCCAGAACACGAGATTTCTTTGTGATCCCAGCGTAATCGGCGAGGGTATCCGTGGACTGCGTGCCGCCAATCGATAGATAGTCGTCGCTATATAGTTTCTCGATCAGCGCCGAGCCGAGCTGACTGTAATTCTTGCGTACCGCTTCGACGCTCATACCGCTTCCTCGAAGTTTTGACGGGGAGTAAACCGGGGTTTCCTAAGTAAGAGGCCCCCAACCGGCATAGTGTTGTTCGGATTAGCTTAGCTTGCAACCAGCTTACTTCAAGTCCATAGGGGTCGTTTTTGGAATTCTAAGCGTTCGTGCCCTACCGCGCTTGCCCAGGTATTTCGTATTCTTCATCTCCAGGTGGATGTTATCGACTGGTACACTGGAAAAGAGCAAGATTGGATCCTGACGCCTACGGTTGAGCTCGGAGATGGACGAAAGCTCAGGCAGCAGGAATTGTTCAACGCCGGGTTGATGAATTCCTTCACGTTAAACTGGATGATCGAGGAGGGCGAAACCGCCACTATGAAATAGTCCACCGGCGAAGAGATACATTTTGGCCTGACACTTGCGATGCGCCGGGTTGCCGAGACCTACCGGCCAACACTTATAAACCGACCAACGAAATTCTACTGCTCGCATCCGCGCAAGCCGACCTTAAATTCCTTAAACTTTACGAATCGACGGCTTCCCTTGACGGATCTCGCACCACCAACCGGTTAATATAGCGCAAGGCCTCGTGGGAAACGGACCTTGACGAGCAATCAGCCAATCGATTGATAAACCCAGGGATCACGTTCGGTGCGACGGCGCCACGAATTCTCGGCAGGAGCGTGTAAAGTGCTTGGAAAATTAATCGGTTATTCTTACTAGGCAAAAGACCCCTGTGGAAGCCTGAGGTATCCACAAGAAACGCGTCACCCGCCCGCCCGGTAATTGTCTCCAAGCGTTCAGCACCGAATATTGTTTCGATATCTCTGTCACTTGCCCGAACGTTACCGAGCATGCGCTTTGCTATCTTCCCAAGCCCCGGCTTCAGTTGCTCCATCGCCAGGATACGTTCGTCGAGGAAGGCTTGCGAGGCGGATCCGGGTATATAGACATGCGGACCGGCGTGTTCGTCCACATCGGTCAAATAGACGAACAGTTTGACGAATTTGTAACATGCTTGATCCACATGAAATAGCTGTGGGCCCATGGCTTGCTCCCGGTTCGCGAACGACCACCACAACTCATAATGCTGGATGGTTGGAGGAGCGTCGAGATAAGCCCCCACCCTCGCCAACACGTCCGGGTGATTGGCAAGCTCCGCTAGATGACTGGCGGTCGCAGCGGTTTCCTGATCGTATACCGCGGCGTTGACTGAGTCCGGAACGGTCTCGAATTGAAATTGTCCCGGCACCACGTCCCACTGATCGGTTAATGGGCGATCCATGATCGATTCGCGGACATCTAAGACTTGCTTTTCTGTCAACCGTACCCCCAATCGGCAGAATCCTCGGGTTCGCAGTTGCTCCACATCTGGTTCGAAGGTCGCGTCGTCACCTCGCGGCTCGATCGGCGAAATATCGAGCTCCTTGTTGAGAAAACGAGCGACCGTTTTCGCCATTCTTGGATAATCCCGCTTATCTAAATCGTAACGCAAATGAACGAGGAACCTCCGATACCATTCCGGATTATTGTAGTCGAACAACGCATCAGCATGCTCTCGAGAGGGCTGCTCGAACATATCATCCACATCGATTCCGCTGACATCAGCTTTTAAAATGAAGCACCCATTGGACCGATTCCAGTCATCCCGTATCTTTTGGTTACCTTAGAAAAAGACGTAGGATCGGACCACGACGTTCTTGCGGCAGGGAGCGTCGTTGGGTGCGGTAGGGTCGATGCAGGCCGTGTGGAATGACCAGCGCGAGATGGAGCCATCGACGATGGAATCGTAGCACTTGAGCATCGAGACTTCGGTGGGTTTCTGCTCGGGAAACCAGTACCAATCGTGCTCAGGGCGGTGGGTGAAGCGTGTGGTCTCGCCGACCCGGTCGTCATAGACCCGGTAGTTGGTGATGTATGGCTGATTGGCGAAAGAGGGCCAGGCGCAGAGCACGAAGGGGTTCTGGCGCACCGTCTCCATCGGCTTGGCGAGGTTGATCGACATGAACCGCCGAGACATTTTAGCGTCGGCCTGCGCTCCGGTATAGTACTGCTCACGGCCAAAATTCCGTAGGTTCTTGGTGAGCAATTCGCGGCAACGTACCCGGCCGCTGTTGTCGTTCAGGTCGTTGTGCACGAGGTTGGCGTAGTTGGCGTTCACGCCCGGATTCTTGTTGTCCTGGTCTTCCGTGCGGTCGCCTTCGTAGTCCTGGTCAAACACATCGTGGTTGTACACCAGCGCATCCGTCGCGCCGGGGAAGAATTCCAAGAGAAGTTTTTCTATTTCCGGATAGAACACGCGCTCTACCTCGGCGGCGTCGTAAAAATTCTCGCATCTAGATTCGCAATGGGCCAGCGACACGCCAAGCGCGTCCATGCACTCCGGGCTGTTGGGCGAGAGACCCGGGTGGTATTGCTCTATGCGCCGGGCGTCGCGAAGCACCTGCGGGAAATACAGACATCGCCGCGTGTTGTCCTGCTCATATTGGCGGAACGCCTCGGCGTCGTCCGCGCGCGCCGGGGTTCGCCAGAGTGCATTGGACGAGACGATGGAATAGGACGGCTGCTCGTTGATGGAGTAGCGCAGCGGCAGTGCAACGCCGCCTTCGGGGACTTTGATATTGTTCGCTCGAATATACGCCAGACACTCCGAGTATTCCTGAAAACCGACGCCCCACTTGGTCTCGATGGGGCCGGGGGGAGCGTTGTCGAGCAGGTCGATAACGGCCTGCCTCTCGGCAATTTGGATGAACGCCGCTTCCGTTGCCGCGGCTGTTCCCCCATCGCCGTTCCGATCGAACGACATGTAGGATAAACCGCCGTTCGCGGCGATCGGCGGCATCTGGCCCTCGGTAAGTTGCAGGGGAGGTACATAGGTCCGCGAAACCGTCTCCTCTATTCTCGCGACATGGCTCTCGTTGACCCTGAGCTGATCCATGGCTTCCTCCCGTTTGATGACGCGGCATCGTGGCACACAGGGGTTGTATTTGCCAAGGTTTGTCCGTCCGGCCATCCGATCCTACGTCGCCGGAATCGCCAGCGGTAAGCCCTATCTGATCGACGCGAATATCGGCGGCGACTTGAACCCACCGGGTGCGGTAGTTTGGGAGCTTCCCGGGATCGGCACCAACCGGCCGGCGATCGGAGAACGTTACATTCCCGGAAAGTGAGAGATGTCCGATGCGGGTTCGTCTTTCGTACCGCGTGATGTTCAGGTTATAGTTAAGTTTTCGGGACGCCAAAAGATCTTCGTACCAAACTGAGAATTCTCGAGCATGACCTCACGCTTTGACAAACTGGGTTTCGAGGCGCGTGCCATCGCTTCCACGCCCGACGGGAGTGGTTCCATGCCTAGCCACGCCGAACCGTTTCGGCTTTTCCATCACCCTGCCAGTAGCGCCTCGATGCGGGTCAAGCTTTATATCAGCGCCCGTGGCGTGCCGACGTCGCTGGTGGAGTTGGTAAGTACCGGTCTGGAGACCGACCATCGTGGTATCATGGTCTTCACGATGCCAGAGGGCGACCCGGTGACCGAGGCGTTGGGCACCACCGATCTGAAGGCCTTCAATCCCGAAGGTCGGATTCCGGTTCTGCTCCTGCCCGACGGACGTAAGATGACTCAGTCAGGGCCGATCATCGATTTCATCGAAGATCACATCGATGACGGCCAAGGGCCGCTATTGCCCGATGATCCGTGGCAGCGCGCTAACGTCAAGAGGATCATGTGGATCGTCGCCGCCGATACCCAGCCCTATCAGAACATCCCTTTCATTATCCAGGCCATGGGTGAGTGGGGGATGATCAAGGACACACCAACCACCCACCCGTTGCGCCTGCATTTCATCCGTCGCGAGTTTGGCGCGATCGAGGGCATCATTACCGAGAGCGCTGGGCGGTTCGTGGTCGGTGATCAGGTCACGCTAGCGGATTGTTTCCTAGTCCCGCAGATCCGTAACGCGCTGCTCTCAGGCATAGATCTCACCGCCGAGTTTCCGGTGATGGCGCGGGTTTTCGGAAATCTGCTGGAGGAGCCGAGAATCAAACCCGTGGTCGACGCGGCTGGCGGCGCTGTACAGCCACTGGCGTTTGATGCCAAGAAATTCGAGGTTTACGCGAAGACCTGACCAACCGATCGGAATACCTTCTCTAAATTATCAGGACTTCCGCATCAGGGCTGGCACAACCGCCTGACTCGCTAATAACAGGTGGAGCACTCAATCCAAGAAGGTCAACCTTGTGACGGGCAAACCTGCTCGAAAGCCCCGCCACCCGGTAGGGTCAAGGCTAAATTTCATGGGAAAATACCGCTATTGGCGTTACGGTTCCGACGCCCCGCGAGTCTCCACGGCAGAGTTGGCCCTAAGCATGAGAATTCCTAATGATGCGACAGGCGCGTTCTGCCGACACAATCACGTAGCTTTGGCGGGCCGGCGCAATGGGAGCCTCGCCGGCTTAGATTTTGGCGTTAAAGATATCTTCGACATCGCTCAGACTACATCCAGCTTCGGCAATCCAGTGTGGTTTGAAACCCACGAACCTGCCCTTGAAACGGCGCCCGCCGTAAAGCGATTGCTGGATGCTGGCGGCTCGATGGTCGGCAGAACGGTGTCGGATGAGCTCGCGTACAGTCTCACCGGGGAGAACACTCATTATGGAACACCAGTAAACCCTCGTGATCCAGGCCGGATCCCAGGAGGCTCATCCTGCGGATCGGCCAGCGCCGTAGCGGCGGGGCTTGTTGACTTTGCCCTTGGCACCGACTGCGGTGGCTCGGTTCGGTTGCCGTCGAGTTATTGTGGCCTGCTCGGGATCCGTCCGAGTCTAGGTCGCGTTTCGACCGAAGGAGTCATACCATTCAGCGCCAGTTTCGACGTCATCGGTTGGTTCGCTCGAGACACGGGGGTTCTGGCGAATGTCGCTGAGATTCTGCTCGATATTCCACGAGCAGCCCGCGCGCCGGACCGCCTTATCATCGCGGTTGACGCATTTGGATTTGTTGACCCGTCCATCAAGCAGGCCTTGCAACCCGCGATAAACCAAGTCCGCGGCCATTTCCAACGCCACGACGAGAAAGCGATCTGCGATGATAGCCTCGAGGATTGGTTCAATGTTTTCAGAACCATTCAAGCCTCCGAAATCTGGGCTAACCACGGGCCATGGATTGAGCGGCACAATCCAACATTCGGTCCAGGTATTGACGAGCGGATGGAATGGGCAAGCAAAGTGCTACCCTGCCAAGTGAAGGACGCGCGCGCGCGTCAGATGATAATCATTGATCGGATCAACGACGTTCTAGGCGAGGACGATGTTCTTTGCATACCAACTTCGCCCAGGATCGCGCCGCTCAAAAATCAAGATGTCAACACGATCGAAGTCACCTACCGTCACCAAGCGATGGGCCTTCTTTGTATCTCCGGTCTCGGCGGGCTGCCGCAGATATCCTTGCCGCTAACGGAGTTAGAGTGCATGCCACTCGGGCTGTCGCTGGTCGCGCGCCATGGTAACGACGAGATGTTGCTTGAGGTTGCCAAATCCATCATGGAAAATTGAGGGTGGGTTCACCGGATCACCCTAGGGGTCGAAGGCGCCCACTGGATCTCCACCGTGGTTACTCATCATTGAAAGCGAAGTCGGTGAACGAGCGGTGGCCACGATATTGCTACCTAACCAAACTTCGTGATTAAACCTGGGCTACCATAGCCGGTACGAACCATCTTGAGACGAACACGTTGCGCGATTTAATGTCATTTGTGCGGTGATCAGCGGACATCGCGGCCCTTGAGCGTGTTGTCGTTGATAATGGTGGCTGGGCCATCGTGGGAAACGCGACTAGGGGAGCTGGGCCTAAAACCGAGCAAAACTGCATGCAAAGCCAATTGCCGATGCATCAGATGCCGACGTGTAGCGCGCGGACGCGTTCGGGGAATCCGTGCCAGTCGCCATCAGTTAGCGCCGATGTTGGATGGATGGTGGGGCAGTGGGATCAGGCGGGCTGCGAGGAACAAGAAACGGGAATTGGCCGTCACGGTGTTTATGCCCTCGAGGCCCTTGTAGGACAGCGGTTCTTAAATGACCTGCGAGCTCCACCAAGGTTACTTTGGGGTCCATATGAGTGGGCGCCGAGTAGTAGGTTAGCGTGGTCGATTATTCCAAGGCGGGGACCGAGGCGCTATGGGCCTGGATTGGTATAGACGCAAGCCCTCTGTCGCCGTTGGCGGCGTGGGTCCATTCTCGCGCAGGGATGACGACAGTTTTTTGGTTTGGCTAAAGATAAAGAATACCAGGGCGGCTTTGGCCTAACGGCATTAAACCACCATCATTCCCTCGACCTCAATTCCTGAACATCGCCTTAGCCTTGGCTGTCGGGTTGCTCACGGAATGAATGATATTGCCGCCGAGCGGGGCTTCGAGCGGCATCAACCCTTCCTCGCAAGCCTTGATTTGCAAAGCAAGATATTTCGAGTAGATGCGGCTCATCGCAAGGCTACCGGCGGTGAACCAGAGACCTTCCTGGCCGGTTCGCCGGAACATGTTCCGTAGCTCGCCATCCTCGCCGAAGCCCCAGATCGGGCCCACCCGGTCGGCGACCGTGCCCCCAAGCAGGTCGCGTACTAGATCCTGCAAGCCGCGATAGCCGGTGGCCAAGATCAACAGATCTGCCGGCACGATGGTGCCGTCTTTCAAGAGAGCCCCCTCGGGGATGAAACACTCGATGTTTTCCCACTGCATCAGCGGGATCTTACCGTCTATGATCAGATCACAGCAGCCGACATCTATGTAGTAGCCGCCACCACGGCGAAAATACTTCATCTGGATGCCGGTCTCGTCCTCGCCGAAATCGATCTTGAAACCCTTGGCGCGGAGCCCGTCAAGGATCCGCTTGTCGCGGCGTTGCATTTCCGCCGTAGCCAACTGAAAACCGCGCACTAGAACGGGATAGGGGGTTGCAGTGGCCAGCAGGTCGCAATCGTCGATCGGCGGGCCCTCGGCATAGAGGCTGTAGAGGAGCGTGCCTGATTCAAGGCTGATGATGCCGCTGGAACCGCGCTGAATGATCGAGACCTCGGCGCCGCTCTCATAGAGATCATGGGCCGAGTCATGGCCGCTGTTTCCTGTACCCAGCACCAGGGCATTCTTGCCTTTCCAGGCGCTGCCGGTTGTGTAGCCCTCGGAATGACTGATCTCCCCCGCGAAGTCGTCGAGGCCTGGAAGATCGGGAATGAGTGGCCTGGTGTTGGCGCCGGTGGCGAAGATCAGGTGCTTAGGCCGCATGACCCGCTCGCTGCCATCGCCGTGACGCAAGGTCACAGTCCAGCACTTGGCCTTGTCATCATAACGGCCATGTGCCAACTCAGTGCCGGTCCAGAAATTTAACTCCAGCGCATCGGCATAGGATTCGAACCAGTTAGCAACCTTGTCCTTCGGGACATAGGTTGGCCACGTGGTCGGGAAGGGCATATAGGGGAAGTGGTTGGCATAGACCTCATTATGCAGGGTGAGTGAGTGGTAACGCTTCCGCCAGTTGTCACCAATCCGGTCGTGCCGGTCCACAATCAAGGTGTCTATGTCAAGCTGACCCAACCGCGCCGCCACCGCGAGGCCGGCCTGACCACCGCCAACGACGATGACCGTAGGATCGCGATCCGCGTAGCCGGAGACGGCATTGCGCATATCCAACCAGTTGTTGCCGCCGAAACTGCGCGAGTAGTTCTCGCCCGAGGGGCGGCGGTCGCCGGTGGGCTCCTCGAAGCCCTTCAATTCATCAAGATTGGTGATCAGCGTCCAGGCCAGCATCCCACCTTTCCCGTCTGGGACCAAGCGCAGTACCCCACTGCAACGCCCGGTCTCGGTCTCGAAGGCGATGAGAGATTCTAGCGTGTCGGTTCCAGCCCGGATGACCCAGCGCGGGGGTGTTCGGTCCTCGGCAATCCGGAAACCCTTGGGCTTGGTCAAAGCGCCTTCCTGGATCAAGGCCTCGGCGACGGCTGTCCGCTCGACGGTGGTGCGTAGATGCCAACTCAGTGCCACCACGTCGCGCCAGATGCCGTCCGCCTGGAACAAGCCGGCAAGGGCCGCGGCATCCCCGCTCGCCAAGGCGACTTCGAAACCGATGAGCCATTGCACCAACGCTTGCTTGGACTCGATTTCACTCGGCCTCCAGTTGTCGTCATTGACCATGGGTCTTCCTTCGCCGGATAGAGACACTCGCGAGGCTTTGGGACCTCAGCGTGTTTCAACAATCATAGCGGAGTTCAGGTCGACTCCAATGCGTAGCGAAGCGGCTATGTGGTAATTCCTCAATCCGTATAATGCGAAGACTCGCCCGCACAATGGAAATCAGATGGGAAAACGGCATTGTCAGACCAAACTGACTTGCAGGTCAGGGGCTGTTGTTCGTAGCTCCGTTGGATGCGAAATCCGTTCCGATATTTCAACAGTTCGCCCGAGATCATCCGCTTGGCTGTGATGATGTACGTCCGCTATCTGCTGTCGCTCCATCAGGGCGAAGATCTTCCATTCGAACGTGGCATCGATATCAGCCAGGAAACCGTACGGTTTTGGTGGAACCGGTTGGGCCCGATGTTCGCTTGAGAGATCAGAAAATGCCGGGTTCATCACCGGTCATATTCGAATTGGCGCTGGTGCCTTGATGGAACGTTACGGCGAGGCAGAGAGCATCGTGACGGCCCGGCTTCGTTCATACCGTGCAGCGATGAGGGGTATTGGCAACGCTGTCAGCCAAGAATGCGGCGGGCGGCTTAACAATTGCGCTGAAAACTCAGACCAGCCATCGCGACGACGGGAGAAAGCGATGGCGAAGTTCAGGGACACCGGCACCCTCCAGAAATTTATCTCGATCCATGCCTCGGTCCACAACCATCTCAATAACGAGCGCCACCTGAACCGCCACGAAACTTTTAAACAAGGCCGCGCCGCAGGTTTGGCCGAATGGCGACATCTCACCGCTTGAAGAACCCATCGTTCAGGCGTTTCTCAGGCCTTGAGAATTGATCCGATAATATCCGGGGGACTCATCCGATCACTAAATCGTTGGCGCCAGATCGACGATCAAACGCACGATGATCGTGGACGGTGACTTTGCAACCGACTATTTCGGATCGCCCATCGTAGTGAGGTATTAGACCCCGCCGATCACATTTCGGCAAGCGACCTGAAGACCCGCTAACTATTACTCTACTCCCCCGCAGCGGGCGACCCACCCCAAGCAGGAATTACCGGATCGCCCTTGATCAAGGTCCGGTGCAACACACGAGCCTGAGAATGATCGACTGGTGCACGGGCATGCATAGTGCAACGGTTATCCCACATCAGTAGATCTCCGGCCTGCCAATCACCATGTGTCCATGTCAAGGCGTCATGCGACGCGGCATCCCAAAGCAATGCCAGCAGCGCTTCACTATCCTGATCGTTCAATTCGACGATGTAACTTGATGGCCATTCGTAATGACGGCCGAGATAGAGCGCCCGCTTCCCAGTAACGGGGTGGATGCGGACAAGAGGATGGCTAGGTCCAGTAATGTCATGGCGCGTTTTTGGTGGCTTTTTCGTTGGTCGCAGTTTGGCTGATGTGTTGCGATGGTCATCATGGACACAGTGCTTACCTTCGATCGCCGCCTTAAGCTCTTCCGACAAATTTTCGTAGGCTAAATACTGGTTATTAAATGATGTCTCTCCACCTCCATTAACGGGTACGACATGCGCGTGCAGCAAGCTGCCAGTCGGCGGAACCTCAACATAGGAGTTGTCGGAATGCCATTTCAAGCTAAGGCTCCGGTCAGCTTCCGAGGCGACTCCAGCCTTGCCCTGTGAATCGACATTCGAAATTATAGTGATTCCAGGCCGGGTCGCGACGCGGTCATTCTCTCCTGGCTTGACGCCCGCCTGCAAAAAGAAATCCCGCGATTTGGCAGCCTGCTGGCCGCCAAACAACTCTGCGGTCGCGAGCAGCTGATCGTCATTCAATTCCAGCCCACGGAACAGAAGAACCAGGTGATCCCCCCAAACCTGAACGAGCCGATCACGCACCTCGCCCGGCACCGGATGAGAAAAATCTATCCCACGAACTTCGGCGCCCAACGCGTCGCCAGACGGAACGACTTCGATTGTAGATAATGTATTTATACCAGTCATACGGTCCTATTTCCCTGCGGCCAACTCCCGTGATGTACTTTTCGGCACGGCGAGCGAAACACCTGGGCCAGTCTAACTATATCGTGACGCTGGGATCAAACCAGGGTTTCCCAAATGAGAGCCTCCCAGCCCGCATAGTTTGGTTCGGATTAGCCTGACCTGTAACTGTACGCGCTCGCTTACAATCTCGACAACTTCCTACAAATACTATCCTTGCCCAAAGCCTCGCCCGTGAGTATCTGGCGCGCAAATACAAGGTATGTGGGCGGTGATCTCCCAGCTTTAGATATTTGTTCATGGCTAGATCGTGGATTTTCCCCGCCCCGATCATCAATAATTTTGTGGCGATTCAATATCGTGGAATTCATCGCTCAAACATCTGACGGTTGCCCAAGCTGCGCGCTCGGCCCGCTTTACAGCGTTCTTGACGGTCGTTGGGTGTCACTGCCCACCGCGCGTCGTGGGGATACCGCGAGCGTTCAAGACGTCTGCGATTGATTGGAGTGTTGTTGCCCCGGCGCGGCGGGTTCCATCGATCAAGACGACAAGATTATCAGCACGTTGACCGGCTTCGGCCACCGACGCGACAGCGGCACATGAAGACCCCCGCCAGTGCATGCTCTTGGATTTTAGGCGCCGCCCAGCTTGGTTATCTTTGCCTTGGCGGCGCCCAGCGCGGCTTTTGTGCGGGGCTGCTCGTCTCGGCTTCATGCTCAGGCCATGGCGGCGATGATATAGGTAGTCAGGCGATTGGCTGTCGGCATATCCACGGCGAAGAACTAAACGCGGCATTCCATCAGCTTGAAAACGAAGGCGACGTCTCTCGCCAGCCGATCCAGCTTTGCAATGACCAACCTCGCGCCTGTCCTCTTCGCCGCCGCGATAGCCTTCTCCAGTTCAGGGCGGCATTTCTTGCTGGTACCGATCTCGGTGAATTCTCTGACTAATTCGTGGTTGCCGCCGTTCAGTCAGTCCACCACCGCAACGCGTTGCGCGGCAAGGTCAAGACCCGGTTGGCCATCTCGAGCGGTGCTAACTCGGTAGTAAGCAATGAACTTGCCATCGGCCATCTCAGCCACCTTTTATACAATAACTGTTGCTAATGTATAAAAGGTGGCTGAGATGGCATGGCTGAAAGGCCAGATCGAAGCGACGCAGGGCCAATTACCGACCTTCCACATATTTCGAATGCCATCGTCCACTATCGTTGGCGCGAAGGCTCTGGTTATGATCGCGACTAAGACCGTGCTCGCGATTCGGCGCCATCATTAACGCGCCAATGGCCTAGCGGTGTTCTGGTTTGGCGGATATTGGTTCGCGCACGCGGCGCGACTCCGCCGACGGCGTCTGACGCCAAGCTAGTAGTATGAAGGTGGTACGGAGGGTTAAGACATGAAAACGGTGGTTAATTCCTGGAACGAGTGGGATCCATTAAAGCATGTCATTGTTGGTGTGGCCGACGGATGCTGCATACCACCGTCGGAGCCGGCTTCAGAAGCTAAAATTCCGGCCGATAGCGACATGCTCGGGATGCATGGCCCGCGCACTCAGGACAGCGTCGATAAGGCGAATGCCCAGCTGGACGCGTTCGCCGAGATCATGCGCAAGCGTGGTATTGTCGTCGACCGTCCCACCCCAATCGACTTCAGCAAGCCGATCGCCACCCCGGATTGGGAAAACGGCTCCAGCTTCGGCTGCATGCCTCCGCGCGACGTGATCCTGACCGTCGGCTCGGAGATGCTGGAAGCGACCATGTCCTATCGATCGCGTTGGTTCGAGTATCTGTGCTACCGCCCCTTGCTCAGCCGCTATTATGACGAAGACTCGAATATGCGCATGGAATCGGCACCGAAGCCCCGGCTGAACGACGCCTCCTTCAAATCAGGCTATTTGTCGGAAAACATCACGATACAGGCACGTCTGGCAATGGTGGCCGACAAGAACTTCGTCACCACCGAGGTCGAGCCGCTGTTCGATGCCGCCGACGTGTTGCGTTTCGGGCGCGATCTGTTCGTGCAGCATGGTTTCACCACCAATCTGAAGGGCATAGACTGGCTGCGCCGGCATTACCGCGACCATCGGGTGCACGCGCTGAACTTCCCAGGCGACCCCTATCCAATCCACATCGATGCCACCTTCACACCGTTGCGGCCGGGGCTGATCCTGAACAATCCGGAACGCGCCCTGCCAAACGACCAGCAGGGTATTTTCAAAAAAAATGGGTGGGAAATCGTCGAAGCCGCCCGTCCGGCCCACAATCAGCCACCACCGTTGTGCTATTCCAGCGTTTGGCTATCGATGAACGTACTGGTGTTAGACCCCAAGACCGTCTGCGTGGAGGCTAGCGAGGTCCACACCATAGACCAGATAGACAAGCTTGGTATGGAAGTGATCCCGGTCCCTTTTCGCGACGCCTACCCGTTCGGAGGCGCCCTGCATTGTGCGACGACCGACGTTTATCGCGAAGGCCGGTGCGAGGATTATTTTCCGCACCAGTGATGCCACGAACAGACATGATATTGACACATTAGCTAGACCGGGACGTGAAAATTCCCGCCGCAATCTATTCTCTCACGCCGCGACCATCGTCAACGTGTCAAAGGCTGAATCAATCCACGAACATATTGATCCGGATCTTCTGGAGTTCCCATACTTCTTATATTTCCGCGCAACGCATTCCCGGACGAGGCGTTCGCGGTCGTCCGCTGACCCGGGGTGAGCCCCGCCGACCGCATCGTGCTTCTTGACGCCAGCCTCGGAACCTCCGACGGCCGGCAGGCTGGGCCACATGTAGGCGCATCAGCGTTGTCAGACCAAACTGATTCGGAGGTTAGAGGCGGTTATTCGTAGTTTCGTTGGATGCGAAATCAGTTCCAATATTTCAACAGTTCGCCCGAGATCATCCGCTTGGCTGTGATAATGTAAGTCCGCTATCCGCTGTCGCTCGGTCAAGTCGAAGACCTTCTGTTCGAACGCGGCATCGATATCAGCCATTGCGACGACGGGAGAAAGCGATGGCAAGTTCAGGGGCGCCGGCACCCTCTAGAATTTTGTCTCCATCCATGCCTCGGCCCACAACCTTTTGAACCACGATTGCCACCTGAACTCCCGCAAAACTTTTAAACAAGGTCGCGCTGCCGCTCCGACCGAATGGCGACACCTTGCGGCTGGAGATTCAAGGCCTCGAGTGTTTCTCAAGCCTTGAAAATTGGTCTGACAATGCCCGGAACCGGGAACACCGATCACCCAAGTGGCGAAAACATTGTGGGAAATACTCCCACTCCTTAACATCACCGCCAGCGCGTCCGCCGGCCGACGATCACGGAGACAATCCATGCTGCGCGATAGCTTAAAAGGCATAAAGGTTTTGGACTTCACCGCGATTGGAGCGGGACCGAACTGTACCATGACGCTGGCCGATTTGGGGGCCGAGGTGATCAAGGTCGAACCACCATCGGGGGAACTTGGGCGCAAGCTCGGTCCGCCTTGGTATGGCGATGATAGTCCAATCTATATTTGCTTCAATCGGGGTAAGAAAGGCATCACGCTCGATCTAAAGTTGGAAATCGATCGCGCGGCAGCGCTGGAATTGTGCCTGTCGGCGGATGTCGTCGTCGAAAGCTATCGGCCCGGCGTCATGAAGCGCTTTGGCCTTGGCCATGAGACGCTGTGCGAAGCTAAACCGTCATTGATCTATTGTTCGGTCACCGGTTTCGGGCAAACCGGTCCGATGGCGGACGAAGCCGGTGTCGACGGGATCATTCAGGCGACCTCGGGCTTGATGTCGCTTATCGGGGTCGAGGGCGAGGAGCCTTGCAAGGTCCAGGCGCCGATCGTGGATGTGACCACCGGCTACATCGCCGCTGTCGGCATTCTCTCGCGCCTGGCCGCTCGCCATGACGAGTGCTTCGTGGGCGGTCATCTCGACGTCAACCTGCTTTCCTGCGCGATGGCGCTTCAGCAACCGGCGGTCACCTCGTATTTCGGCGAGGGCAAGGTGCCCAGAAAGATCGGCAGCGCCGCCCCCTATTCGGCGCCCAACGAAGCATTCGAAACCTCGAACGGCTGGATCATGGTAGCCGCCTATATCGGCGATCGCTGGGCCAAGCTTTGTCGTGTTCTTGGTTTGCCCGAGCTCATCGACAACCCGCGGCTGATTGATTCCAGCACACGCGTCAATAACCGCCAAGCAATGCATGACGCCCTGGCACCAGCTTTCCGTGCCAAGACCACCGATGAGTGGGTCACGCTGTGTAAGGCCGGCGACATCCTTTGCGCCAAGGTGTCCGACTACGACGACCTAGTCGTCAACGAGCAGGTCAAACATCTGGGCATGATTGCCAAGGTCAAAAGCTCCACTGGAGATTTCTCGTACTCGATGCCGGCGTTTCCCATCAACTCTCGTGAGGAATCGGGAAAAGGCTATACCAGCCCACCCAACCTAGGCGCGGATAACGACGAGATCCTGAAAAAGTCCGGTGGGGTTTAAACTTTTCCTCATGAATCAGCCCACGCAACGCCGTCTTGCCGCCATCGTCTCCGCTGATGTGGTCGGCTATTCCCAGATCATGGACATGGATAAGGTTGCCATGCTGGCGGGATTGGGGACGCATCGCGCGGAGATGATTGACCCCAAGATCGCTGCTCCTGATGGGCGAATGGTCAAGATCATGGACGATGGCCTACTGCTTGAACTGCCCTCCGTCGCCGAGTTCTCCAAGCCGAGCCGGGCTTGGAATGAATCCAGCAAATGGGTGGATATAGCCAAGGCATAATCAGCATTAATTCGCGGGCTATGCTTGCGAGAAAGAAAAGTATTCCAATGAAAACGACAAAATTCGGTCGCACCGACCTCGATGTTTCGCTGCTTACCTTCGGCTGCGGCGCGGTTGGTGGCCTCATGACCAAAGGAAGTACTGCCGACCAGGACCGCGCCGTCGCCTGGGCGCGCGACAACGGGATCAGCCATTTCGATACGGCGCCGTCCTATGGGGACACGACGTCGGAAACTAATCTTGGTCGTGGGCTTGGCCAAAATCGGAACGGTATAGTCGTTAGCACAAAAGTTGGCTTGAACCAGGACGATCTTGGTGATGTGGAGCGCGCGTCGCGGCGTTCCCTGGAAGCCAGTCTGAAACGTTTGCGTCAGGATCATGTCGATGTCTTTCAATTGCACAATACGGTGGATAGCACGGGCGAGCCGGGCACGATCACCCTGGATCAGGTCTTTAATGACGTGGTGCCGGCCTTCATGAAGCTTCGGGACGAGGGTAAGACCCGTTACCTGGGCTTCACCGCCAAAGGCGATACCGATGCTCTGCACACAATGGTGGAGTCGGGACATTTCGACAGCGCTCAGGTGTTTTACAACATACTGGTTCCGTCGGCGGGCGAGCCGATACCGGCGGGGTATCCCGCCCAGGATTTCAACCAATTATTGACCGTGTGCCAACGCCATGGGGTTGGCACGATTGGCGTTCGGATCCTGGCGGGCGGGGCGTTGTCCGGCAGCGAGCAACGCCATCCGTTGGGAATTCAAACCGTCCCGCCGATCGGATCGGGCCTAGACTATGCCAGCGACGTCAGGCGCGCACTGCGGCTCGGGTCTGTTGTCGCCGGCGGTCATGCTGCGAACCTGCCGGAGTTGGCGGTTCGGTACGCCATTTCAAACGACGCGCTCTCGACCATGGAAATAGGCATCGCGACCATCGAGGAACTGCAAAAGGCCACCGACGCTGTAAACAAGGGCTCCCTGTCAAAAGACGCGCTGTCCGAGATCAAGGCGATTCAAGCTGGTTTCGCCGATGAGCCATCCTAGAAATCGACTAGAACGGGAGAGATAGCCTGTGCCAGGCTGACTATTTTTGACGACATATCCCCTTATGCTTATCTGCAATTTCACCAACTGAGCTGTCTCCCGGACGATATCGAGTTACATTTTCGTCCGGTTCTGTTCGCGGGCCTGCTGAACCACTGGGGACAGCTCGGGCCAGCGGAAACCCTCGCAAAGAAACCTCGTACCTTTCTGTTGACCCGATGGCGAACCCGGAATCTCGGCTTTCCATTTCGGCCACCGTCTCACCACCCTTTCAATCCGTTGACGCTGCTCCGCCTCACGCGCGCGCTTGGGTCTGATCGTAGGGCAATCGGCGTGATCTTCGATCATGCCTGAGTGGAAGGACGGGATGCGTAGGCCCCACCAGCCGAAAGCCACTTGCAGAGAAACTGAGTGTCCACGACCAAGCCGCCGCGACAAGAGATCCAGCAGTCAAGGACGCAGTACGGGCGAATACCGAATATGCGGTGTCCAATGTTATCTACGGGGCCCGAGTTTCCTGATCTCGGATTAGATCTTCTGGGGCGACTATATGTTCGGCAGGTTGCCCGAATGCCTTGATGACCCTTCGGTATTGAGCCACCCCGAGGCACAACGGATCATGGTATTGCCCCCGGTTGCCGAGCGGCGCGTACGAAACGATTAGGTTTTCCGGTACAGTTCCAGCGACTTAAGGTTGCCATAAGCGAATTGGCGGTAGTTTCGACATCGTTCCGGCGATGGTGTACGTGCTGAAAATGCCATCCAACATGTTTATTAAAACATCGTTGTTACAAATTATTTTCCTCACCGCCAACGTCACGTTTCTACAATCGGTCAACGTGGTTTTAACCATCCTACTGTTGGTCGGCACGGTGGTGGGTGCGCAATACGGCGCCAAGATCGGCGCGCGTCTGAAAGGCGAGCAGCTACGGGCTTTGCTGGCGCGGATCATCCTGGCCGTGTGCGGCGGATCGGCAGCGGACCCTTTCGCGGCAAAAATCCTGCACTAATCGTACCAGATCGCCGCATCCTACCGGCAGCACTTTACGATTCCGACTTTTCAAGACAATCTCTTGATGTCTGGTATGCGCCGCGAGCAGACATCCGCCGCCCTTTTCAGGCCAGGGAATTTCGTTCCATGCAGCATAATGACAATTGGGGCTGGCGGGCCCGCATCGGGTTGTTCATCGTCGGCGCCGAAGTGGTGCCGGAAGCCGAATGGTGGGCGATGCTTCCCCCAAATGTCTCCGTTCACGCGGCCCGTGTCGGTGCTCCTGCGCCCTGGGCACGATGGCGGGAGGATCGAGTAGGCGTCGAGCTCGCCGAGGATCTAGCCCGTGGCGCCGCGCAATTCGCGGCGATGCACCTGTCGGCCGTGGTCATCGGTCACAGTTCTAGCAGCTTCGTCGGCGGCAAGGGATGGGACGAAGCGGCAGTAGAAAATATTTCAGGAATTCTCGGACCTCAAGTCATCGCCACCACGAATGGTCTGGATTGTCTCGCCGCGCTCAGGGCCTCGAGCATTCGGCGTCCGTTCCTGGTTCTGCCGCCCTGGTTCAATAACCAAACCGTCGAGGCCGGACTTCGCTATTACAAAGACCGGGGGATCGAGCTCGCGGGACATCTCAGCTATGACCCAGGGCGAAAGCGGCGGGACCTGTCGCCAGGGGATCTCTATCGCCACGGCATGGGCGCCGAGCAGGAAGTCGAACCGCTTTACGCACAGATCATGGCATCCTGTCCGGTGGCAGCCGACGGTGTGCTCATCGCCGGCACGGGATTTCGTTGCGTAGCCATCCTGGACGCGCTTGAGAAAGACCTGAAGCGGCCGATTATCTCGGCGAACCAGGCCAGTTTGTGGAACTGCCTTCGCCTATCAGGCGTCCATTCGGAGATCATGGGATACGGTAATCTTTTAAAGAACTAAGCGTGCGTCGCGAGAGAGCCGCGGGTTCCTCGTTCTATTCATCGCTCCGATGGCCCCTTAACGTCATGCTGAAAGGTCTCCATGGCCTCCAGCATAGCGTCAACGTCGGCTTGGAACGAGCGGGGCATGAAGATCATGCTGACACCGGCCTCCTCGTATTGTCGGACCGTGTCGACCGTCAGTGGAACCTTGTTGTTCACATTGATGGTGATGGCGAAATCGTCAAAATTCTTACCCGCCTCACCGCAGAGGCCGCGCAGAATAGTGACTTTTTTGGCCACCTCTTCAGGCGTTTCCCAAACCGCGTGCCAGCCGGACCCCATCTCGACCGCGCGTTTCAGTGCTGGAATCGAGCCGCCGCCAAACCAGATCGGCGGGTAGGGTTTCTGCCGGGGCTTGGGCGAGAATTTCAACCCGGCAAAGTCATAGAAGCGGCCATGAAATTCCGGATCTTCCTGGGTCCAACAGGCGATCATCGCGGCCAGCGCCTCACGGGTTTGCGGCGCCCGGTTCTTCAGCTCCACCCGCAACGCCTGGAATTCCTCGCCGAGCCAGCCAACGCCGACTCCAAAGATAAATCTGCCGTTTGAGAGGATATCGAGGGAGGAGACAATCTTGGCAGTGATGATCGGGTCCCGGTATGGCACGATGATGACGCTGGTACCGATTTTGATCGTCTTGGTCACGGCAGCAGCGTAGCTCAGCACCGTGAACGGTTCCAGTAATGGGTTGCTTGGGTCCAGCGGAAGCTTTCCGTCGGGTGAATAGGGGTAGGGCGAGCTCAACTCTGCCGGGAACACGATATGGTCACTGACCCAGAGCGAATCATAGCCCAACTCCTCGGCCCGCGTGGCGACCCGGGCGATGCTATCGCCCTCTATCATCGCGCCCGCGGCGACCAGATGAATCCCAAAACGCATATCGACCTCCCGCTCGATCTCTACCGCAATAGATTCTAGACAGGGCTTGACCTCATTGGCAATCCAGGACCGGCCCGGGGTGAGATCGTTTTTCGGCCGGGTTGCCACCCGAGTTTCAGCGCCGTCACAACCGCTTTTCATAAAACACGCTGTTTGGATCGCCTTCGGGATAGTCTCCAAAACGCCCGCTCAGCGAAAAGCCGCAAACTTCGAACAGACCTAGGGCTTCGGGCTGATAGATACCGGTTTCCAACTTCAGCGCGGTCAGACCGAGCGCCCTGGCTTCGGTTTCCAAATGCCCCATCACAGCCCGCGCCAGACCCAGCCCCCGAGCCTTTGGGCTGACATAGATCCGCTTAACCTCGCCATAGCCCAGCGGGCTCACCAGGAAGCCGCCACAACCGCGGATCCGGCCATCCACCAGCGCACCATAGAACCGGTTGGCAGCATCCGCCAGAAGCGCTGGGTCGGTCAGATGAGAGCTTTCGATGGGGTAGAGTGCTCGCATCAGGGTATCCAGCTCGGAGATCATCGCCAGCACTTCCGGCAGGCACGGGTCGACCGGTTTGATTTCAATGCGCGGCTTCATCGCTCTCAATCTCCGTCAATAACGCCACTGTCGACGTCAGCCCTTCATAGACGGCCTCCTCGGCGGTTCTCGGAGCCAGCGCGTCACCAATGACCCGGTGCGCCAACCCAACCTCGGCCAACCACACGGCGTCCTCGGCCCGAGGTTGGTTCGGCGGCACCACCACCAGAGTATCAACATCCTCCAGCAGAACCGACTCCTGGGCGGTGGTGTGGGCCAGATAGACGGTCCGGTCTGCCGCGCCGCACAGCCGCATGAACGGGATCGACTCCACCCCCAGGCGATGCAGCCGGGCGATCGCCACGTCGCGCACATAGCTCTGGATCGCAAAACCCGGACACACCCCGTTAACCGCCAGCCGGACATACGCACCGGACCGGGCCAGCTTCTCAGCCATACCGATGGCGACCCAGTCGGTGCGCCAGTCATGCACGACCACCCGTTGGCCGGTGCCGATGCCGGCCAGGACATCTTCGTAGTGCAGGATCTGGATCCCGTCGCCTACCTCAATCGGCGGGATCCAGCGACGGCTGCCGGTCGCCAGGATCACCGCATCCGGCGCGAATTCCCGGCAGGCAGCTTGGTCGAAGACCCGGTTCACAACCACCTCGACACCGCCCCGCCGCATCTCGCCGGAGAGATTCTCGACGATACCACCGAATTCCTCGCGCTCGGGAAGTCTGCAGGCCAGCAGCGCCTGCCCGCCAAGCCCACCGGCGCGCTCCCACAACGTCACCTGATGGCCACTCTCAGCCGCGACGCTAGCGGCTTTCATCCCGGCAGGACCGCCGCCGGCGACCAACACCCGGCGCGCCTTGTTAGTCCTAAGCCGCTCAGCAAAGCGCCGCTCACGACCGGATTCAGGATATTGGATGCAGGAGATCGGCAAGCCCAGCTGGGCATGACCGATGCAGGTCTGGTTGCAGGCGATACAGGCGCGGATCTGGTCGATTTTGCCCGCCCTTGCTTTAGCCGGCATCCGGGGATCACAGATCATCGCCCGGGTCATGCCGCACATATCAGCCATCGAGGCGGCGATGATTCTCTCGGCCTCTTGGGGTTGATTGATCCGCCCGGCGACCAGAATGGCGGTGCCCGAGGCCTGTTTCAGCTTTGCGGAAAACGGCGCCATATAGCCGTTGGCGACGTTCATCGGCGGCACGATATGCACCGCCCCGCTGGCCGAGGCCGAGGTACCGGCGATCACGTTCAGATAGTCCAGCGTCGGCGCCAGATCCCGGCAGATGGTAAACATCGCGTCCTCGTCCTGGCCCGCCATGTCGAACTCGTCACCGGACAATCGGGCGCCGACGATAAGCGAGGCCGGCACCGACGCGCGGACCGAGGCAATCACCTGGTCAACGAAGCGCCGACGATTTTCCGGCGAGCCGCCATATTGATCGGTCCGGGTATTGACTTGCGGCGAGAGGAACTGCGCCGGCAGATAGCCATGACTGCCGACTATCTCGACGCCATCGGCGCCGGCCTCAGCCAGGCGGTGGGCGGCGGCGCCATAGCCGGCGATAATCTCGGCGATTTCGGCCTCGGTCATCGCCTTCGGCACCACCTTGAACCGATCGGCCGGAGTCTGCGAGACACCCCAGGCGGCCCGGACCGATCCGTCGCGCCGGGAGGCCAGCTCGCGCCCCGGGTGGAACAACTGGATGAACGCAGCGGCGCCCTCGGCGTGGATCGTATCGAACAATCTCTTGAACGGCGCGATGCAGGCGTCGGAACCGGCCTGCAGAACCTCGACTGTGTAACGCGCCGAGTCATGCACCGCGACGACCTGAACAATGATCAACCCAACCCCGCCGCGCGCCCGGGCGCGGTGATAGGCGATCAAGTCCTCGGTCGGCAGCCCGCCCTGGGCCATATCGGTGTCATGGCCGGTCGAGAAGATCCGGTTACGGATCTCCAACCCCTTCAGGCGAAACGGTGAGAACAGGTTCGGGAACAGCGTCGACATGGGGCGTTTAACCCAAACCCGCCAACCAGCTGGAGATCGCCGCGCCAATTTCATGGGGCGAGTCTTCCTGGATGAAATGGGCGCCCTTGACGGTGACTTCCTGCTGGTTAGGCCAGGAGCGGCAAAATTCGCGCTGCGAGCCGATCAGGATGGCGCCGGGCTCGGCGTTGATGAACAGTTTCGGCAGCGGCGAGCCCGCCATCCAGGCGCCATAATCCTTGGCGATCACCACCACATCGGCTGGCTTGCCCCCCAGCGGAATCTGTCGCGGCCAAGTCAGAGTTGGGCGGCGGCCCTCGCCGGGTTCGGCGAAAGGGCGACGATAGACCGCCATCTCCACCTCGGTCAGCCCGCGGATCACCGATCCGGGTAGCACCCGCTCGACGAAAATATTCTTGTCCAGGACCATCGTCTCGCCCTGCTCCGAGCGAAATCCCTCGAAGACGCCGCGCGCCTGCTGGTTGAACTCGTCCCATTCCATCGGACAGACCACGGCTTCCATATAGGCGATGGCCTTGACCCGCCCCAGGTTGCGTCGCGCCCAATCAAAGCCTAGGGCCGAGCCCCAGTCATGCACCACCAGGGTGACATTGCCGGTTACGCCCAAGGCCTCCAGCGCGCCATCCAGATACTCCCGGTGCTCGACGAAGCGGTAGCGCTCTGGGCCCGAATTTTCCAGCTTATCGCTGTCGCCCATGCCTATCAGGTCTGGGGCCAGACAGCGCCCCTGGGTCTCAAGATGCGGCATGATATTACGCCACAGATAGGACGATGTCGGGTTCCCGTGCAGGAAGACGATCGGATCACCAGATCCCATCTCCACATAGGCCATGCGCTTTCCCTTGACCTCAACGAATTGCTTCGCCGGCTCGGTGGCGGATATCTCGGTCACGGCTCTACTCCCCCTTGAAAGTCGGCTTACGCTTATTGATAAAAGCGTCCAGCCCCTCGCGGCCATCAGCGCCATTCGCATTCGCGGCGATCAACCGGGATTCCTCCTCCAGCTGTACTTCCAGAGATTGCTCGAAGGTCCGAGAGAGCAGTTTCTTCACAGCCGCATAGGCCTTGGTCGGACCGGCGGCGAGCTTGCGTCCGAGCGTCTCCGCCGCCTCGGCCAACGCGTCATCCTCAACCACGGTGGTGACGATGCCCCATTCCTGGGCTTCCTCGGCCGAGAGCATGCGATTGGTCAGCATCAATTCCTGCGCCCGGCGCAAGCCAACCACGCGCGGCAGATAGTAGGAGGAACTACCATCCGGCGACAGACCGGCATTGGTATAGGCCATGACAAATTTTGCCGAGCGCGCTGCCAGTACAATATCGCCGAACAGCGCCAGGCTGAAACCACCGCCGGCGGCAATGCCCGGAATGGCGATGATCACCGGTGCCTTGCCGTGATGCAGACGTTGAATACCCTGATGCAGCACCGCCGTCAGTTCGATCAGAGTTGCCTCGATGGTCTCCAACTCGGTGGCAAAGAATTTCAGGTCGCCGCCGAACCCATAGGCCTTACCAGTGGCCGAGATCAAAATGCAGCGAACCGCCGGATCGGTGGTCGCGCGGGTAGCCACATCCATAAATTCATGAGCAAACTCCCGGTTGATCGCGTGACCGACCTCGGGGCGGTTGAAGGTAATCTTAGCGAGGCCGTTATCCACGCCATACAAAATGGTCTGGTAATCCATGAATCCTCCGGGAGTTCTCAGGGTGTTCAGGTCAACTGATCTCGGCGGTCGCCTCGGCCAGCCAAGCAGCGACCCCGGGCTCAAGCATCGGGCTGAGCGTAGCACGCACCCAGCCGTGATAGGCGTCGAGCCAGCGGATTTCATCGCCATCAAGCAACGTTATCTCGACCATGCTTCGGTCAAACGGCGCCAGGGTGATAGTCTCAAAACTCAGCATCTCACGGTCGCCGCCAGCCATTTCCTCTTCCTGCACGACAATAAGATTTTCCAGCCGGATGCCAAAGTTTCCGCCTTTGTAATAGCCCGGTTCGTTGGAGATGATCATGCCCGGCCGCAAGGCCACCGTGCTCGGCGCCTTGGAAATTCTCTGCGGGCCCTCATGGACGCCAAGATAGGAGCCGACGCCGTGGCCGGTCCCATGATCGAAATCGAGGCCGGCACGCCAAAGCGGCGTCCGGGCCAGCGGATCCAGCTGGGCGCCAGTGGTGCCAACCGGAAAACGCGCAGTGGCCAGGGCGATATGACCTTTCAGCACCCGAGTAAACCGATCTCGTGCCTCGTCACCAGGATCGCCCACGCCGATGGTCCGGGTGATGTCAGTGGTGCCGTCTAGATACTGGGCGCCGGAATCAACGAGATAAAGATCGCCCGGCTGGATCTGCCTGTTACTCGCCTCGGTCACGCGGTAATGCACGATCGCGCCGTTTGGGCCGGCACCGGAGATGGTATCGAAGCTGAGGTCCTTGAACAGCGCCCCTTCGGCCCGGAACGCCCGCAGCTTTTCCGCCGCAGCGACCTCATCAAGGCCGCCCTTCGGCGCCACGCCGGCAAACCAGTGCAGGAACCGCACCATCGCGACCCCGTCACGCTGATGCGCGGTCCGGGTCCCGGCTAGCTCCACCGGGTTCTTCAGCGCCCGGGGCAGGATCACCGGGTCATCACCGCGCGCGATCGTACCGCCCGCCGCTTCGATGCGTTGGGCGATCCAGGCAGGGCTGGAGGCCGGATCAACCCTGAGCGTAAGACCATCGCCAACTAGCACATCGATCGCCGAGCCAAGCGCCTCGCGCGGATGCACCGAGACGGCATTGCCAAGATGCTCACGGGTCGCCGGTGTCAGCTTGCGTTCGTCTAAATACAGATCCACCGCCCCCTCGCGGTTGAGGATCGCGAAGGACAAGGGCAAGGGCGTGCGCGGCACGTCGCTGCCGCGAATATTCAGCAACCAGGCGATCGATTCCGGGGACGACAGCACCACCGCGTCCTGAGCGTCCTTGACTAGGGTCTCGGCGATGGCGATCCGCTTTTCCCCGATCGACCGACCGGCGTAGCGGAGGTCATGCGACACCACCGGGGTGATCGGCGCCGGCGGTTGATCGATCCAGATCTTATCCAGCGGGTTCTCGGCCAGGGCCACCAGGACGCCTCCCGCCGCCTTGGCCGCAGCGCTAAGCCGCGCCAGCCCATCCAGGGTGTGGAGCCAGGGATCGTATCCAAGCGAGTCGCCGGCGCCCAAGTTCTCTTCGATCCATTTTGCCGGTGGCTCGTTGGTAACGTGCCGGGTCTCGTAGAGCGATGCATCAACCTGCTCGCGGATCGCCAGGGAATAGCGGCCATCGGTGAACACCGCCGCTTTATCCTTCAGCACTACCGTAACACCGGCCGAGCCGGTAAAGTCGGTGAGCCAGGCCAGCCGTTCGGCCCGGCGCGGCAGATACTCACCTTGGTGCTCATCGGCGCGCGGCAGCACGAACCCATCCACACCAAGTTCGCCAAGCCGGGCACGCAATGCGGCCAGACGGCCTGCCGCGCCCGGCGCCTTACTGCTGGAGCGGGGCTGCCGGCGCGCCTGACGCAACGCCTTCAGCGCCGCCCGCAACTCTCTATCCTCAGGCTCACCCACCAACCCGATCCAAGCCTCGTCACTCTCTTGTAAGGGAGAAGCGTTGACTCCATCGATCAACGCCAGCAATTGATCCGCAGCGAACGGGTGACCGGCCTTGATCAACCGGTCGCTCAAGGCAATGCTTTGCTCCTGCATGTTGGCCGAATCGCTCACCTTGACCCTCCCAAGCCGCGATCGATCGCGGTCCAGTCGACCGCGCCATGACGATAAGCCGGGCAACGGGTACGCGGCAAGTCCGCCGGTCGGGCGAAACCCCATGCGTCGCACGCAACCCTGCCCATTGCCTCTTTCATCATCCGCGCGCCGGCGTCCGGCCAAACTAAAACCAGCGGCATCAAAGACAGTCGAGTTTCCACCATTTCACCAGCAATAAGTTCGCTTTTTTGCTATGCACTTGACGCATTGCTGCAGTGCAATACGAACGGTACTTCCAACGAGAATAAGGTCTATCTTCAGACTATCGAAACAGACCACGCTCCCGCCGGAAACTCCGGGTTGGAAAATGCGGCACAAGACCCTAGGAAATACCGCCATGAAAACCATTTACTTCGTCGACACCGACAGATTCACCCTCACCGGCACTCCCGCTTCGCCCGCCAACACCCAGGCGCGCGCCGTCGACTTTCCGAGCGATCTGGAAGTCCTGAACATAGTCTCGTCCAGCCGCACCACCCGGAACACGCACGTCGCCGCGTTGATCAGCGCCGGCTTCAGTATCCTTGGCGCCAAGATTGCCCAGTGGACCCGGACCACCCGCCAGACTTTGCTGACGCTGGATGACCATCTGTTGCGGGACATCGGACTGGACCGGGCCGATATTCGCCGGTTCGCTGATGATGCGGCCCCTGGCGTTATCGCCCGGTGCTTCGCGGTCCTGAGCAAGTCGATCAGCGGTTTCGTCGACGCCACCGTCGCCTGGAACAAAGCGCAGAACACCCGTGCGGCATTGATTGCGTTGAGCGATGCACAACTCAGCGATATCGGGCTTTCCCGTCATGAGGTCGATCTGTTGGCCATGGACATCCGCGCCGGTCGCTGGCCAACCGCGGAGGTCAAAACGACCGCCACCAAGCGGGCGAAGGGTCTCCGGCCGGTCAATACCAATGTCAGCACTCATGTCAATTCTTGGATTATATCGCCACGCAAGGTGGCCTAAGAACCTCCACCCCTGCACAAGCTACTTTGCATTGCGTAAGATCGGCGGCCCTCGGGTCGCCGATCAGCGCTTCAGCCGCCGCCTGAGGTCCAACGTACTCCAACCCTGAATCTGCCCGCGATGTATCAGCACGAAACCGCAGGCGCGATACGCCGCCAGCACCTCGCGCTCCTGATGGTTCAACAACCCGCTTAAGATGATGCGGCCTCCCGGACGGACCCAATGGGCCGCGTCCAGCGCCATCTTGATCAACGGACCAGTCAGAATGTTGGCGGTAACCAGATCACAGCGCCCACCGATCGAACCACGAAGCTTAGGATAACCGTCGGCCTTGGCCACCCGAATCTGCCGGGTCACCTGGTTCAGCCGGATATTCTCACGCGTCGTGTGAACCGCCTGAAGATCAATATCTACCGCCAGGATCGACAATCCTGGCCATAGCCGCGCCGCCGCCATCGCCAGGATCCCGGAACCGCAACCAAGATCCAGCATCTGGCGCGGCCGCGTCGATCGGTGCAACCGGTCCAACGCCCGCAGGCAGCCCTCGGTGGTGCCGTGGGTGCCCGAGCCGAAAGCGCGTCCGGCATCAACCTCGATGGTCAGAGCGTTGGTCCACCCGACTGGCCGCTGATGCGAGCCGTGAATCAGAAACCGCCCATAGCGCATCGACGGAAACGACTCCCGGTTGCGGGCCAGCCAATCAATTGTCGGCAATTGCTCGATCACCACCTCCGGCATCCGGATTCCGGCAGCCTTGCTCGCCGCCTCGATAGCGCCGATGATCGCCGCGTGATCAGGAAAGTGCTGGACAATCCCGGTGATCGCCCAGTCCGGACTGCCTTCAATCTCAAAGGTCCCGCAACTATCGACATGCGGCTCCAGCGCCTCCCCCATCGAAAAGGCGTGGGCAGCCAGCACCTCGAATGCCACCTGCCAGGGTTGGCTCAGCGGAATGGTCACGGACGGGAAACAAATCTGGCGATGACTTTCTTGTCACCAGCCTTATCGAAGGCGATATCGAGCTTGTCACCATCGGCGACGCTTACCGTCCCCATACCAAATTTCTGGTGAAACACTCGGTCGCCCGGCGCGAACGAGATGACGCCAGAGCGATCCACGAGCTTGCCCTTGCCATCCAGGGTTGGCGCCTTGGCGGTGCTCGACCCGCCGCGCCGGCGAAAGCCTGGGCCATAGCGACCCCGAGGATTGCCCTGGCCGCCACCATGGCCAGCGCCGGGAGCCAACACCTCGGGCTCGTCCCAAAGGTTGCTCCCCCCGAATCCAGAGCCAGAACCCGACCGCCCGCCATAAAGACCGCTTTCGGTAATCAGCTCGATATGCTCTTGCGGGATCTCGCCGACGAAACGCGACGAGATCGCGCTTTGCCAGCTGCCATAGAGCCGGCGGTTGGCGGCGAAGCTAATTTCCACCGCCTGGCGCGCACGGGTCAGGCCGACATAGGCCAGCCGGCGCTCCTCCTCCAGACCGACGGCGCCGTTTTCATCCAGCGCGCGCTGGTTCGGGAACACCCCCTCTTCCCAACCCGGCAGAAAGATGACGTCGAATTCCAGTCCCTTGGAGGCATGCAGGGTCATCAGGCTGACCTGATCACCGTTGTTGGTCTCGGCATTTTCCATCACCAGACTAATATGCTCCAGGAACCCGCCCAGGCTCTCGAATTCCTCCAGCGCGCTCACCAGTTCCTTCAGGTTTTCCAGGCGTCCCTGTGCTTCCGGCGCCTTGTCGGCCTGCAGCATGCCGGTATAGCCGGACTCGTCCAGGACCACCCCGGCGAGATCGGTGAGCTCCTCCGTCTCGGCCAGCGAGCGCCAGCGCTGAAAATCCTGGGCCAATTTGACCAAGGCTCGGCGCGCGGCGGGGCGTAACTCATCGGTCTGGATGATCTTGTTGACCGCCGACCAGAACGAGATCTGCTCGGCCCGGGCGAGATGGTGAACGGTCTGCAGGCTGGCCGCGCCGATGCCGCGTTTTGGGATGTTGATGATCCGCTCGAAGGCCAAATCGTCGTCTGGCTGATTAATCACCCGGAGATAAGCGACGGCATCGCGGATCTCCTTGCGCTCATAAAAGCGCGAACCGCCAACCACCTGGTAAGGCACGCCAAGGGTGAGGAAGCGCTCCTCAAACTCGCGGGTCTGAAAGCCGGCCCGGACCAGAATCGCCATCTGCCGCAGCGGCGTGCCCTTGCGTTGGCGCGTCTCGATCTGCTCGCCGACGACCCTGGCTTCCTCCTCCCCATCCCAGACGCCGCGCAGTATCAACGGCTCCCCCTCCTCGCCGTCGGTCCACAAGGTCTTACCAAGGCGCCCCTCGTTATGGGCGATCAGACCCGAGGCGGCAGCCAACACCCGCGAGGTCGAGCGGTAATTCTGCTCCAACCGGATCACCTCGGCACCGGGGAAATCTTGCTCGAATTTCAAGATATTGCCGACCTCGGCGCCGCGCCAGCCATAGATTGACTGATCGTCATCGCCGACGCAGCAGATGTTGCGCCGACCCTGGGCCAGCAGCCGCAGCCACAGATACTGTGCGACATTCGTATCTTGGTATTCATCAACCAAGATATGGGTGAACCGGTTCTGATAGATCTGCAATACGTCCGGATGCTCTTGGAACAGGGTCAGACAATGCAGTAACAGATCGCCAAAATCAGCGGCGTTCAAGATCAGCAACCGGTCCTGATACTGGGCGTAGATCTCGGGCAGCTTGCCGCCGGCCAGGTCGCCAGACTCGCTGCGGGCGACCTTGTCCGGGGTCAGCCCCCGATCTTTCCAGCGCTGTATCACCCCCATCAGCAGCCGGGCTGGCCATTTCTTGTCGTCGATCTCCTCGGCCTGCAGCAGTTGCTTCAGCAGCCGGACCTGATCATCGGCGTCCAGGATGGTGAAATTCGATTGCAGTCCTACCAATTCCGCATGCCGGCGCAGCAGTCGGGCGCAAAGCGCGTGAAAGGTGCCAAGCCAGATCTGCTCGGCCATTGGCCCGATGATCACCGCCACCCGATCGAGCATCTCGCGGGCCGCTTTGTTGGTGAAGGTGACGGCCAGCACCGACCACGGCTTGGCGGCGCCGCTGGCCAGCAGATAGGCAATCCGGGTGGTCAGCACCCGGGTCTTGCCTGTACCCGCCCCGGCCAGCACTAGGACCGGGCCAGCCTGAACCTCGACCGCCTGGCGTTGCATCGCGTTGAGCCCAGCCAGATAGCGCTCGATCGGTGGCGGCGCATCGGCGCGCGGGGGGAACGGGGAAGCTTCCGACATGGGTCTCGCTCAATCCTCGCTCAATCCATGGCCGCGCGAACTCGATCGGCGCGGCGGTTTATTATCATCCATCATAAAGAAGTCACCGGCCCGCACAAAACCCAACACCAAGAACCGCCGGCCACTGGCTTTCCAGCGCCAACGTTGGGCCTAGCGTCGCTTGCGAAAGCAGCGAATCGCCAACGCCCAAAGCGGTCAATGTTCCTCGGCGCGCAGCCTTGCAAGGGTCTGGGCATAGGCGCTTTCGGCCCGCATGACGTCGATTTCATGCAGGCAACCGACAAGCCGCCGGTTGTTGGCGTTGTCTAGTACTGCCAGCAGGGAATCCTCGGTCGACGAGAACATTTCCACGGCCCGGTCCAAGGCGTCATCGCGGTACACGAAAAGCCCGCTCGCTTGAATCAGTTCGGCGACGGACCGGCCTTCGTCGCGGCTGGCATCGAAAGCCAGGTCGCCCAGGTCCGAGAGCATCAACCGCCCTGCATAGGCTTCATCGATTTGGACAAAAACCCGGCCATGGGGCGCCTCAAGCAGATTGGCGCGCAAGGCCGACAGCCCCTCATGCCCCAGCATCACCACGTGATCGTCGCGCATCAGATCGCCCGCGCAAACAGTCTGCAAGGCGCCAACATCGTGGCCACCATCCAAACTCACTCCCCGGCGGGCCAGCATGGTGAGAAAAAACGACGGGCCGTGCAGCGATCGGGTGAAAATCATTGCCGCGACCACGGCGATCAAAAGCGCGATGGTCAGACGATAATCCCCCGTCAACTCGAAGATCATGAAGGTGGTCGAGATCGGCGCTCCGAAAACCGCCGCCGCGACCGCGCCCATGCCGATGATCGTATAGGCGCCGAGCGACGATGTAGCATCGGGAAATGACATCTCGGCGATATAGCCAAAGGCACCGCCTAGCATGGCACCGATGAACAGCGACGGGCTGAACACACCGCCACCAAATCCCGACCCCAGGCAAATTACCGTCGCCAATAGCTTCAACGCCGCCAGGGTCACCAGCATAGCCAGGAGATACTCGCCGTCCAACGCCCGGTTGGTGGCTTCATAGCCGACCCCGAGGATCTCGGGAAACCAAAGCGCCAGCACCCCGATCACCAGTCCGCCAACCGCCGGCGACGCCCAGCCGGGGATCCTCAGTCGGACATGCACCGCCTGGACCAGCGGCACCAAGCGGATGAAGGCAACGGCGATGATCGCCGCGGCCACGCCGAGCAGCGCGAAGGCCGGCATCTCCAAATACGACGAGATCTCATGGCCGGCGATGATGAAGGCTGGAGAATCGCCGAAATAGAGTCGCGCGACCACAGTGCCGGTCACCGAGGCGATCGCCACCGGCGCGAAGGCCGGCAGGGCGATGTGGCCGATGATCAACTCATGGGCAAAGAACACGCCGGCGAAGGGGGCGTTGAACGACGCGGCGATCGCCGCCGCCGCACCGGCTCCGAGCATGATTCGGGTCTGCGAACGATCAAGCTTGAAAAGCCTTCCCAGGGAGCTGGCCAACACCCCGCCCAAATGGATCGCCGGGCCTTCCCGACCAACCGAGGCGCCGCTGCCGATCGACACCGCGCTGATCAGCGCCGACAGCATTCCGTCCGCCAAGGTCATCCGACCGCCATGAATCGCGCTGGCCTCGATCACCTCCGCGACCCCGTGTGGTCGTTGATCGCGCAGCGCGAACTTCACCAACAACCCAACCACCAAACCGCCGACGGTCGGCGCCAGGACCACCCGCCAAGCCGGCAGCGACGCCACCACGGAAGCAGCGTTTTCAGACGAAAACCCGGAAAAGCCCAGCTGGACCAGGTCAATCAACTCCCGGAGCAGCACCCCGCCGAACCCGGCGACCGCCCCCACCGCTAGCGCCAGCACCGATAGCCGAAGCTCCTGATCCCCGAAGACGCGGCCAAGCCGCGAACAGATCCGGCCCCATAGCTGACCCTGCATCGAATTTTCCCTCCTAAGAACCGGAGAACGTTAGGATATACATGGCCCGTCGCTAACTGCAAAAACCTCGTGTACGAACACCGAAGCTGAAGGAAAACTCCCGATGAATGTCAAAATTCGCCAAGCCGCCCTGGAGGATGCAGAAGTGGTGCACCGGTTGATCCAAGACCTCGCGGCGGTGCAAGGGCATGCCGCCTCGATGATATCCTCGATTGACGACATCCGACGCGATGGCTTTGGTCCTGCGGCACTGTTTCACGCAGTTTTGGCAGAGGAGGACGGGCAACCCCGGGGGCTAGCGCTGTATTTTTTCATCTACTCGACTTGGCAAGGTAGGCCCGCGCTTTATGTCGAGGACCTGATCGTCATCGATAGCGCGCGCGGCGGCGGGATCGGGCGGGCGTTGATGCAGGAACTCGCGCGGATCGCCGAGAAGCGAAATTGCTCAAAGCTCGAACTTAGCGTCAGCATCAAGAACACTGCCCGGGTTTTTTACGAACGTCTAGGATTAAGCCGCAAGGGCGATTGGGTTCCCTACACGATCAGCGGCGCCGCACTTGCCGCGTTGGCGGGCGGACAATAGGAAGAAACTTATTTTTCAAATAATTTAGCAGTTCAATTCGATCAGGTGCACCCGTCGGAGGATCTGCCACAATATCAGACAAAATCCCGCCAATCGATTTCTCAACATCGTCGACGTTGCAGCCTTTATGAATGAAAGGCAGACAATCTTACTGAAGACTCTCGATGAGACTCCATAGTGCTACATTTCTGAGATTCCCCACCACCTGTTTGCATCAATTCTTCAGCCAAGCGCGCTGCTCACATTTCAACCCATTGACGGGTTATCGCCGAATGCTAATAACCCTTCCATGTTGCTTGGGCGGCGCGACACCTCGATGGTCCTCGCCCATCGCGGTGATCTTGGCTCGAATTTTTTCTGGTAACGCCACCGACCGGCGGGCCTGCAAGTCCACATGCAACCCCATAAGTTCCGTCGTCGCCGCCAGATACCCCTCAGTTTAGTGGTACATCGCGTGGAACATGTGAAGCCGTTTTGCATCACTGTCGAGCAACAGCGTCGCGAAACACGACGGATCCCCCTCGCCAACCTCGCGGTCATTAGGTCATATGCGCCTCGACAATGAACATCGAGGCTTCGGTCCGGTGGCGATAGACCTCACCAAGACCGAGGTGGTCGAGCACGGCGTCGCTCGCCTTGTCAAAGGCGACGCCGTAGAAACCAACATTCATATGTCCGTTGTAGTCGATCCACTCCCGTGAAACGCTCAACCGACAGACAGTGAAGGGTTTTAATGGATCCATTTTCGGAACTTAACGGCATTCAGCCTCCGCCGATAGCGGGAGCAAGTGCTTTTCTGCTAACCAGATTGATGAACGCGTGACACCTCTCGCCCTCCTCGCATCGCTCGGTCGCCATGGGACCCTGATCATGCCGCTGGGTGTGGTGATTGGCGTCTTGTTTCCAACCCTTAGCAACCTCTCGCGACCGCTCGCCGAGCCGCTTGTCTTGGCCATGTTCAGTCTCTCGATCTACCGGCTCGATCCAGCCGAGATCCGGGCTAGATTACGTCGGCCAACGACCATCGCGGTCGGCATTGCGTGGGTGCTGTTGGCCATACCGGTAGGGGTGTTCTGGCTTGGCGATCTGGCCGGGCTGCCTCGCGGTCTGCTAATCGTCCTCACCGCCTGGAGCGCCTGCCCGCCGCTGGTGTCTCTTCCCGGCCTGGCGCTGCTGCTTGGACTGGACGGCGCGGTCGCACTATTGGTGATGATCGGCGCCACGGTGCTGTTACCGCTGAGCTTACCGATCGTGCTTTCGCTTCTGGTCGGTGACGGGTTCGGCTCCGATCCGGCGACGGTCGCCCAGCGCCTGCTGGTGATGGTGGCGATCTGTTGCCTAACCGGACAAGGAATTCGCCGACTGGTCGGCCATCAGCGCGCAACCGCGACAGCGGCGTCGACCGACGGCGTCCTGGTGGTGCTGATGCTGCTATTCGCAATCACAATCATGGGAGGATTGCACCAGGCGATCGAGTGGGCTCCCGGGGATATCCCACTCTTCGTAATCAGTGCGTTTCTGGCCAGCGCCGGCCTGCAATTGCTTACTGTCGGGATTTTTTACCGGCTTGCTCGACCCAGTGCCGCTGCCATAGCATTGGCCAGCGGAAATCGGAACTTCGCCCTGTTGCTGCCAGCCGTGGGCGATAATCTCTCGGCCGACATGTGGTTGTTTCTGGCTATCGTGCAATTCCCGATCTACATCCTGCCGGCGCTTTCAAAACCGCTCTATCGTCTATATTGCGCCAAGCCACCACCTCGGGGCGCAGAAAACCAAGACAACGGCCGCTAATATCCCTATTCTCCGGCGTCATCGGATAGGGTCGATCACAGCTTAAAAGCCGCCCTGGCGGGTATCAAAAATAGGCATTAAAAACACTAATCGAAAAACGGTACGCCCTGGTGCAAACTTCGATCAACCACGTTAAAAGACATGGTAACCTAGGGACTTGGCGGCGACGGGCTACGCTTTTCGTTCTAACCTTGATCGCCACGGCGGGCCGCCTTTGGGCCCAAGGCAAGGGGTTTCGGATCTTTGCTCTGAAGGGCGACGCCAGAAAAATTTCCAGGAGGCGGCTCAACTGTTAAAGGAGACCGGTGCCTCGCGGCGGACCTCCGAGGAAACGCTGGAAATTCGCAAAATCGCATACAAAATGCGCGGCGAGGCGCATGCGCTGTATTGTCGGACCTAGATCGACCACCAAGCTAGGTAAGCCCCGGCTTTATTGTGTCGTCGGGATGTCGTAATGGTGACGTCGGGCTCATGCGATAGCCCGACGCACGCGGTGAATTCAGCTTTCGCGACGCCTTCCAAAACCGCGCTATTTTTGCACCTACGATCCTTTTAGCGCACGCCCCGAACCGGCCACCCACTGGCCATGCCAAGAGGCTTATGCTAGGTCCTTGGCGTAGTAGAGTTTCCAGAGTAATTTCCGACCCTGTCGGACTTTGGTTCAACGAATATCGAGGTCGCCCTGCGATGCAAGCGGCAAGTCATCTAAAGTCGACCGGGAAACCCGATGCGGCGGGGCCGGAAGCGAAGGCGACGCTGAAACGCTGGTCGCGTATCGGCCCTGCTTTGGTGGGCGCCGCGATGCTTGGCGCCTGCGCCTCGGCGAGTTCCGATGGCGCCGGTGATCCGCTGGAGCCGATGAACCGGGCCGTCTTTGTGGTCAATGACGTACTCGATCAAGTGGTTCTGAGGCCCGTTTCCTATGTCTACAAGGAAGCGCTTCCGGATCCGATTAAAGACGTGGTGAGGAATTTCCTCCGGTGGCTAAAATCCCCAGTGATTCTGGCCAATGATTTCCTCCAGGGCAATTTCGCTCACGCAAAAGTGACCTCGGCGCGGTTACTGGTCAACGGCGCCTTGTTCGGGACCGTCGAAATCGCCGAAGGCCTTGGCCTGCCGTATCGCGAGGAAGACTTTGGCCAGACCCTGGGTGTACATGGGGTGAGCGAGGGCGCCTATCTGATGCTGCCGCTGCTCGGTCCTTCGAACGTTCGCGATACCGTTGGCTTGCTCATCGACTATTTCGTCGACCCGTTCAGCTATCTCGACCGGCGGGGCCTCAGGCAATCCGTTGGAATCGGTCGCGGGGCAATCCAGGCGGTGAATTTCAGGGCGGAAAATTTTGACCGGATCGATGGTCTGCGATCCTACTCGATCGACTACTACGCCAAGGTGCGAGCGATCTATCGCCAGCAGCGCAAGGCTGCTATCAATAACGGGGTTATCTCGATCGACGACTCCACACCTGATCTCTCGGAAGAGTTCAACCGCCAGCTGCCGACCCCGGAAGCCGAAGCGCCGTTGAGCAAACCCGGTGGCTAAATCCCTATCTTCGGTAAAATAAGCGGACCTCGGTAAAGCAATCGGGAATAGTCATGGTTAGGCTGCAGGCGTTTTCGCGGATCATCCTCACGTCGTTGATGTTGGCCAGTGCCTTGAGCGCTCCAGCGAGCGCCAACAGCGAAGGCCCACGCGCCGAGAGCTTCATCAACACGCTAAGCATCAAGGCGATTGCACTGGTCTCAGACAAGGTGGCCAGTTCCGAATTCAAGCGTCAGGGATTTGCTGAGCTGTTGAAACAGAGTTTCGATATGGACTGGATCGGCCAGTTCGTGCTGGGCCGAAATTGGAATTTCGCCACCCCGGAACAACGGACCGAATACCTGCGATTGTTCGAGGAAATCATCGTCTACACCTACTCCAAGCGGTTCAACGATTATTCCGGCCACCAGGTCCGGGTGGGGGGCCACCAGCTTGGTAGACGTCATTATATCTTCGTCAAATCACGGATCTTCGAACCGGCCCGCGCGGGTTCGGGCATCAATGTCACCTGGCGGCTACTGCCCAAGGCCGAAAGCTTCAAGATTGTTGATGTGGTGATCGAGGGCGTGAGCATGGGGATCACCCAGCGCAACGAGTATAACTCGGTCATTCAGCGCAATGGCGGCAAGATCGACGCGCTGGTCGAGGCGATGCGCGAGAATCTCGAAACCCTGCGCAGCTCCCCCTAATTTAGCTGCGCACGATCGGCTTATAGCGAATCCGGTGCGGCTGCTCGGCGGCGGCGCCCAGACGCTTGCGGCGATCCTCTTCATAGGCGTGATAATTACCCTCGAACCACTCCACCTGGCTCTCGCCCTCGAAGGCCAGGATGTGGGTGGCGATGCGATCCAGGAACCAGCGATCATGGGTGATCACCACGGCGCAGCCGGCAAACTCCAGCAACGCCTCTTCCAGCGCCCGCAGGGTATCGACATCGAGATCGTTGGTCGGTTCATCAAGCAGGATCAGATTGGCCCCAGATTTCAGCATCTTCGCCAGATGCACCCGGTTCCGCTCACCACCTGACAGCTGACCGACCTTCTTTTGTTGATCCGCGCCACGAAAATTGAACAGCCCGCAATAAGCCCGGCTCTGCATCTTACGCTTGCCCAGTTCGATCTCCTCCATACCGTCAGAGATCTCCTCCCAAACCGTAGCGTTCGGCTTCAACGCGTCGCGCGACTGATCGACATAGCCGATCTTGACCGTATCGCCGACGACGATTGAGCCGCTATCCGGGGCGTCACTGCCGGTGATCATCCGGAACAAGGTCGTCTTGCCAGCGCCGTTCGGGCCTATCACTCCGACAATACCGCCGGGTGGCAGTTTGAAGGTCAACCCGTCGATCAGCAGCTGATCGCCAAATCCCTTCGACAGCCCGTCCGTTTCGATCACCAGATCGCCGAGCCGAGGGCCAGCGGGGATGGAGATCTGAGCAGTGTCGTGGGCCTTATTCTGGCTTTGCGCCAGCAACTCCTCATAAGCACCAAGCCGGGCCTTACTCTTTGCTTGCCGGGCTCGCGGCGAGGCGCGCACCCATTCCAGTTCTTCGGCCAGCATCCGGGCGCGCGAGGCCTCGTGGCGGCCCTCCTGCTGCAGCCGCTTCTGCTTTTGCTCAAGCCAACCAGAATAATTGCCCTCGTAGGGAATGCCCTGGCCGCGATCTAGCTCCAGGATCCAGCCGGCCACCTCGTCGAGGAAATATCGGTCATGGGTCACAGTCACCACGGTGCCGGGGAAGTCGTGAAGGAACCGCTGCAACCAGGTCACCGACTCGGCATCCAGATGGTTGGTCGGCTCATCCAGCAACAGCATGTCCGGGGCCGTCAGTAACAATCGGCACAGCGCTACCCGGCGCTTCTCACCGCCCGAGAGCGGGCCGACATCGGCATCCGGCGGCGGCAGGCGCAGCGCATCCATGGCAATATCGATCGTTCGGTCAATATCCCAGGCATTGGCGGCGTCAATCTTCTCCTGCAGATCCGATTGCTCGGCCAGCAGCGCGTTCATCTCGTCGTCGGTCATCTCCACGGCGAAGCGCGCGCTTACTTCGTTGAACCGGTCGAGCAGCGCCTTGGTTTCACCCATGCCTTCCATCACCGTTTCATGCACGGTTTTGCCAGCCTCCAGAGAAGGCTCCTGCGGCAAATAACCGATCTTAACCCCGTCGGCGGCCCAGGCCTCGCCGAGAAACTCGCTCTCAACCCCGGCCATGATCTTTAGCAAGGTCGACTTCCCCGAACCATTGGCCCCGAGCACGCCGATCTTGGCGCCGGGGAAGAATGACAGATGAATGTTCTTTAACACCTCACGGCCGCCTTGGAAGGTCTTCGAAAGATCCTTCATTACGTAGATATACTGATACGAGGCCATCGGCTGCTCCGGGTATTCGGTGTGCGAGTTGGCGGCGGCGCGGAATACGCGCGGCACCGGCGCAGAGTTTCTAGCGGGGAACACGAGCCGGTGCAATGGAAGGGGCAGTTTGAAGCGTGGTTTGGCGGGCCAGAGCCCGATTCCCAATAACACCTTTTCCTTCCGTCACCCCCCGTTTTCTTTCGTCACTCCGCCACCGCCAGTCCAATCGAAGGCGCAGCAACCATTCGATCCACCCGTGCGGTTGCTAGCGCCGGAGAAATGGGTCTCGACGTGCGTCGGGATGACCGTTTTTAGCGGCAAGTGACGGTTAATCAGCCACCACGCGATCCCTTGGCAACGATCTTGTCGCGGATGGACAGGATGCGCTCGGCTCGGGCGACCACCGGGACATCGATCATCTTGCCCTCGAAGGCAACCGCGCCGTCGCCGGCGGCCATGGCGGCGTCATAGGCGGCGACCATGCCCTCGGCTCGGGCGATTTCCGCCGAGCTTGGAGTGAAGGCTTCGTTCAGGATTGGCACTTGTCGGGGATGGATGCAGGCGCCGCCGTCAAAGCCAAGCCGGCGGGCCATCATCACGTTCTCGCGGAACAGGTCGAGATTTGTGAACTCGGCGATCGAGCCGGGATAACCGATAGGCATTACCCCGGCCTCTCGGGCCGCCACCTGGACCCCCTGGTAATAGCTGAGCAGGGCCATGCCCTCAGGCTCGACCATGCCCATCTCGGCGGAGAAATCCTCCTGGCCAAGACAGATCGCCGCAAGCCGCCGGGAGCTTTTGGCGATCGCCCGGGCATTGGCATACCCTCGCGGGGTCTCGATCAGGATCATCAACTTGGTATGGCCCGGCGTCATGCCGCGTTCGACTTCAAGTTCCTCGATCATCTCGCAGAGGAACTCGACATGCTCGGCGGCGTCGACCTTGGGCAGCACCAGACCGCCGACCTCGGGCCAGACCGAGGCTTCGATATCCTTCACGGCCATCGCCGCCGGTCGGTTGATCCGCACCAGCACATCAGCGCCATTGCGCGAGACCAACTTGGCCACGTCGCGCACCAGGGTGCGGGCCCGCGGCTTCTCCTGCGGTGCGACCGCGTCCTCCAAGTCGATCTTGATGGCGTCGGCGTCGCGCTCATGCGCCTTCTCGACGAATTTCTCGCTGGTCGCCGGCACATAGAGCATCGAGCGCCAAAGTGGTAGGGCTTTGCTGTCCTGGATATTATTATTAGAGGTCACCATCAGACTACTCCTTGCTGCTTGAGTTTTTCCAGATCGCCCGGGCTGATCCCGATCGCGCCATAAATTTCGTTATTATGCTGGCCGATATCCGGGGCCGGCGTCCGCATCTGAGCCGGCGTCCCGGACAGTCTCGGGACCGCCGCATGCATTGGGATCCGACCGCTCGGGGTATCCGCGTCGGGCAGGCTGACCAGCGAGCCGCGCTCGACCACATAAGGATGGGTCGCCAGCTGTTCAACGTCGGCGACGGCGCCAACCGTGACATCGGCGGCGTCGAAGATTTCCAGACATTCGGCCTGGGTCCGGGCCCCCATGAACGCGGCGACGATCGCGTCGAGAATATCGTTATGCGCTAGACGGTCGGTGTTGGTGCGGAAGCGCGGGTCATCGATCAGCTCCGGACGTCCCATGGCCCGCATCAACCGCTCGGACATCGCCTGCATCGAGGCCGAAAGGGCGACGAACTTCCCATCCTTGCACTCATAGACATTACGCGGCGCGGTGGTGGTCGACAGGCTGCCGGTGCGCGGCGGGATCACGCCGGTGATCGAATGGATCGCCGACATCGGCCCGAGCACCGAGAGGATCGGCTCGAACAGCGAAAGATCGATGATCTGGCCCTTACCGGCTTTCTGCTCGACCTCGCGTACCGCCACCATGACCGAAAATGCACCATAGAGCCCGGCGATCATATCGGCCAGGGCCAGCGGCGGCAGTACCGGCGGGCGGTCGCCGAAGCCGTTCATCGCAGCAAAGCCGGACATCGCCTCAACCAGACTACCAAAGCCGGGTTTGTGGCTCCACGGCCCAGTCTGACCCCAGCCGGAGATCCGCACGATGATCATCGCCGGATTACGAGCCCACAGCTCGTCCGGACCAAGGCCCCATTTCTCGATCGTGCCAGGTTTGAAATTCTCAACCAGCACATCGGCGCTCTCGGCCAGCTTGAGCAGCATGTCACAGCCCTGTTCCTTGCGCAGATCCAAACTAATGCTCTTCTTGTTGCGGCAATAGACCTTCCAATGGGTGCTGATCCCGTCGGCGGTCCAATTGCGCAGATCATCGCCGACACCCGGCCGCTCAACCTTGATCACCTCGGCGCCGTAATCGGCCAGGACATGTGTCACCATGTTGCCGGAAACCAGACGCGAGAGATCGAGCACCCGGATCCCCTCCAGCGGCACCTGGGCCTCGGAATTAAACGACTGTTCCTGCAAACCGTTACTCATTCCTGGCTCTCCAACTGAACTTCGCCCTTGATGAATTCCAAAGCTTGACCCGGACCGGGCGGCCCCGGACACTGGACCCCAACACTTTCATCAGTCACTGGCGCCAGTGACTGGGGCCGAACACTGGGGTCGAACATTCCAACCCCAACACCAACCGGGAGGCGATCAATGGCGGGCGAGAAGGTGCAACATACCTTCGAGGTTCAAGAAGATGCGCTGGCAATGCTGGACGACGCGGTCAAGAAACACGGTCTTGATAGCCGCGACAAGGCCCTGCGGGCACTGCTTGACTATTGCGCCGAGGATGGCGACTGGGATGAGATCTTCGAAACCGTCCGCTGCCGGCGCTGTTAAGGCGGCTCACTGAATAGCGGACCACGCCATTTCAAGGCGGCCAGCGATGTCGAGAAAAGTCGCGACAGTCGACCGCCGTGGCCTTGAAATTCGCTGCCAGCCGGGCCGAGATGACTCCCTCGCGGGCACCCCAGGTTTAAAACGGGCATCTGGCCGCGTGTAACGACGCCGCCATTCGGTTGGCGTTACAGGCAAAATCGAGCCAGCGCCCGTGCCCCAGACAGGCCAGCAATTGCGCCGACAGAAACCGCATTTTTGAGAACAGATGATCGCCTCGCTTACGACGAAATTCAAAATCCACAACCTTGTCCAGATCAAAAAAACCACCGCATCGGCCGATAACGCACCGTTCTTGGTTGCTCCAAGTAAGAGCACGTCAACACTGGTTTCTGGTCGCCTCGGCAGGGGTGGGCGCCCTGGGCGAGCCAGTTGCACGCCATCCATGTGCAGGGCTACCCCGTGGTCGCCGCAGACCGGGCTGATCGCGGTGAGCTCATCGGTGGAATAGAGCACCCGACCTCGGTCGCCCAGGTGATGCTGACGGAGACAGGCTGAGCATGATGCACCGGCGGGGCCGGCGAGGCGACCGCCAGCTTGGCGCGCAGGCTTTCAGACGAGAATTTCACCTCCTCGCCTTCCAGCAGCGCCAAATTACCGCCGCCGATATAGAATTCCGGCAGCGCGCATTAATCCTCCTCTATATGCGCCGACGCGTGGCAGAACACCACGCCATAGGGCGGTGAGACAGTCGTCAGAGACAGCGCATTGGCGGCGGTCCCGGTGGCTACCGGATAAATAGCCACCTCACGCTCGAATACCTGATTGGCCAGATCCCGCAGCCGCTGAATGAAAATGTGTCGCCATAGGGCATGGCCGGGGCCGCCGCGCCAAGCGTCGCCATCACCTCGGGCGTGGCGTCGGCGGTATTGTCGCTGGCGAAATTGATGATCCGGTTGCTCGTCGGCCCGGCTCGAAGCCAAGTCGGCCCAGTGCGTTGCCACTGACCGCGTCCATAACCATCACCGATGGCTGGCCACCGGCGGTTTCATAATGGATGTAGAGACGCCCGGCATCGGCTGAAACCGAGATCACCCGCGCGCTACTGGGGAGGGCCACCGCGATCTCGCCAAACGGCTTCGGCGGCGGCGCCACAACCGAAACCGCCGGGCTCGGCGGCGCCTTATCCGACATCCGATTGGCGATGGTGACGACGATCGTGACCACCCCGGCGACGATCAGCACCCCCATCACCACGACGAGAATTTTCAGGACCCGGAGCCCGGTTGAATCTCCAGTGTTCAGCTTGTCCTCACTTTGGTCTAGGTTGCGCGCCATGACACCTCATAATAGCACCCTACTACGGATCAGCGCCGAAGCGCTGAATCTTGGTCCCGACGCTTACCCGAGCGGCGATTTAGCCAAGGCAGAGCGGCTCGACCGCTGGCTGGCGGCGCATGTCGCCAGCATGCCCAACGCGCCAGAACTGTCCCGGAGCCGGCTTAAGGCCTTAATTCTCGAGGGCCATGTCAGCACCGGCGGCGCGACGATAACCGACCCCTCGATGCCGGTTAAACCGGGGCAGGACTATGAAATCCTGGTTCCCAAGCCGACCTCGGCAACCCCCGAAGCCCAGGCCATTCCGCTCATCGTGGTCCATGAGGACGAGCATCTTATCGTCATCGACAAGCCACCGGGTATGGCGGCGCATCCAGCGCCCGGCACCCATGATGGGACCTTGGTCAACGCGCTACTGGCCTATTGCGGCGACAGTCTTTCCGGCATTGGCGGTGTGCGGCGGCCGGGGATCGTACACCGCCTCGACAAGGACACGACGGGATTGATGGTGGTCGCCAAATCCGACGAGGCACATCACGGCCTGGTCCATCAATTCGCCGCCCGGACCATCGGACGCAGCTACCTTGCGCTGGTCTGGGGCGAGGTAGCGCTGATGGAAGGTCGGATCGAGGGCCCGATCGGACGGAGCCGTCGCAACCGCAAGAAGATGGCGGTGACCACCCATGGCGGCAAAGCAGCCGCGACGCGGTACCGGGTACTGAAACGATTTCACGGCATCGCGACCCTGGTGGAATGCCGCTTGGAGTCCGGGCGCACTCATCAAATCCGCGTGCACATGACCCATATCGGCCACGCCTTGATCGGCGATCCGGTCTATGGCGGCGGCGATCGGCGCAAGGGCGCCACGGCTATCGAGGTCGGGGCAGCGCATGCCATAGGGCGCCAGGCGCTACACGCTAATTCCCTGGAATTCAACCATCCGGTGACCAAAGAACTGGTTTCGCTCAGCTCCAAAATGCCGGATGATTTCACCCGTTTAGTTTCGGTTTTCGGTTGAGCCGACTCAGCTCAGCATGAAAATCGAGCCAGTACGATTAAATCGCCCACTTTTAATTCGACACTACCATCACCATATAGTTGTTCGGGGCGGGCAAGATCGTCGCGCCCGATCGTTGGAGCGGAGTAGCAGTCATGGCATCAACTTCAACAACCATGCCGGTGATCAGCGCCGAAGGGAATCTCACGCGCTATCTGCAGGATATTCGCAAGTTTCCGATGCTGAAACCGGACGAGGAATACATGCTCGCACGCAGTTGGCGCGAGCATGAGAATTCCGAGGCCGCGCATCGCCTGGTCACCAGTCATTTGCGATTGGTCGCCAAGATCGCCATGGGATATCGCGGCTATGGCCTGCCGGTCGCCGAACTGATCTCCGAGGGCAATGTCGGCATGATGCAGGCGGTCAAGCGCTTCGATCCGGAGCGTGGCTTCCGCCTAGCCACTTATGCCATGTGGTGGATTCGCGCCTCGATCCAGGAATATATCCTGCACTCCTGGTCGCTGGTAAAAATCGGCACCACGGCGGCGCAAAAAAAGCTGTTTTTCAATCTGCGCAAGCTGAAAGGTCAGATGAAGGCGATTGAGGCAGGGGATCTATCGCCCGAGCGAGTGACCCTGATCGCCCAAAAGCTCGACGTGCCCGAGCAGGACGTCATCAACATGAACCGACGTCTGGCGGCCCCCGACCATTCTCTCAATGCGCCGCTGAAAATAGACGGCGAGGGCGAATGGCAGGACTGGTTGGTCGACGAGAGTCAGAATCAGGAAGAAGTTTTCGGCGATAGAGAGGAGTTGCAAAAGCGGCAACGCCTGCTCACCAGCGGCATGGAAGTGCTGAACGAACGTGAGCGCCACATCCTGACCGAGCGCCGTCTGCGCGACGATCCAGTGACCCTGGAGGATCTAAGCAAGGAATACGGGATCAGCCGGGAGCGGGTTCGCCAAATCGAAGTGCGAGCTTTCGAGAAGCTGCAAAAGTCGATCCGCAACGCCGCGATTCAGGAAAAACTTTACCAGGAAGTCTGAGCCGATCAGCGACGGCGGCGCGCTGGGTATCACCGGCTTTCAACAAATCTCAACCGTCGCCATGGCGTCCTTGCCTACACGCACTGGTATCCGGGGAAATCGACCGCATCCCTGGCAGTGCTTGTCAGGAGATTGTAACCCAATTTATCGGGTCGTGGAGCGGATCTGCATTTGGCGGATCCACCCATCGGATAATCAAGCCTTTCCGCCGACCCTCAATCCTCGAACGGATTCTTCACCAGGATCGTGTCTTCACGCTCCGGGCTGGTCGACAGCAGCGCCACCGGTGCGTGGATCAACTCCTCGATCAGCCGAATGTATTTGACCGCATTACCGGGCAGGTCGGCCCAGGAGCGGGCCCCCCGGGTGCTCTGCGACCATCCCTCCAGGGTCCGATAGATCGGTCGTACCGATGCCTGAGCCTTAGGGCCGCTGGGGAAATAGTCGAGCTTCTCACCATCGAGCTCATAGCCATCGCAGACCTTCAGTTCCGAGAAACCATCTAGGACATCCAGCTTGGTCAGGGCGATGCCGGTGATGCCAGCGGTTACGATCGCCTGGCGCACCATAACTGCGTCGAACCAACCGCAACGCCGCTTGCGTCCGGTTACCGTGCCAAACTCGTGGCCACGTTCGCCAAGCTGTTGGCCGATTTCATCGGTCAGCTCGCTGGGGAACGGTCCGCTGCCAACCCGTGTCGTATAGGCCTTGGTGATCCCCAACACATAACCGACCGTCGTTGGCCCGGTGCCAGACCCGGTCGCCGCCTGCCCGGCCACGGTGTTCGACGAGGTCACATAGGGATAAGTGCCGTGATCGACATCGAGCATCACCCCCTGGGCGCCCTCGAACAGGATTCTCTTGTCGCGGCGGCGCAAATCCTCCAGATGTCGCCAGACCGGTGCCGCATAGGACAAAATTTGCGGCGCGATCTCGGTCAATTCGGCAAACGCCTGATCGACCGATACTAGAGGTTCGCCAGCCGCCTTCAGGTAAATATTGTGATGCGCAAAAAGTTCGCTGAGCTTGGTCCGCAACTCGCCCGGATCGCTAAGGTCGGAGACCCTAATGGCTCGGCGCGCCACTTTGTCCTCATAGGCCGGACCGATGCCACGTCCCGTGGTGCCGATCTTGCGCTCTCCGCGCAGCGCTTCGCGCGCCTTGTCGATCTGCTGGTGCACCCCAAGGATCAAGCTCGCGTTATCAGCCACCAACAGGGTTTCGGGGGAGACTTTCACCCCCAAGCCCTGCACGGTTTTGATCTCGCTCAGCAGCGCCCAGGGATCAACCACCACGCCGGCGCCGATCACCGAAAGCTTGTCCGGCCGCACCACCCCCGAGGGCAGTAGGCTGAGCTTGTAGGTGGTATTCCCTACGACAAGCGTATGGCCGGCGTTATGACCGCCCTGGAAGCGCACCACCACGTCGGCCTGCTCGGAGAGCCAGTCGACGATCTTTCCCTTGCCCTCATCGCCCCATTGGGAGCCGATTACCGCCACATTACGCATGTCTTCAACTTTCCGCTTAGGATTGGCCCACTCAGGATTTATGAGTTGCCTGGATCGCCTCTAGGGCCACCGACGCGCCATCCCGCAGTATATGCGTGCAGCCGAGCCGTGCGGCATCCCCGATAGCCTCGATGTCAGGATCCAAACCGGCGACCGTGACCCAACCCTGATCCCTCAAGGCGGCGCCCACCGACCGCGCCGTTCCCTTGGGGAGATAGAGCCGATCCACCGCCAACCGCGTCGCCACCGCCCGGATCACCGTCTCCATATAGAGTGTCAGTCCGCACGAGCTTTCGCTTTGCACGCCGTCGACCAGGTAGCGCCCGCCGCGCCCCAACTCCCCGCGCACCCCGCGCGAGAACAGGCTGAAGCCGAGCCCGGTATAATATTCAAAGCCTCGGTTTTCGACCGGATCGATAGTCACCTCCAGCGCCGGCTCCTCGGCCGCAACCAAGGAGGTAACGGCTTCCAGGCGCGCGACGATCGGGCGAACCGCCGCCGGCAATGCCAGTTTAGCCAGGCGCTCCAGACCCTCAGTTCGGCCGCCGGCCGCCGCCATCAGCTGGGTCAGCATGTCGGCGGCATCACCGGCCAACCGCTTTACCGTCGCAAGGTCCTTGCGATCGATCGCCATCCGCAGATCGGGGCTGGCCGCTCCGTCGATGCCCAGCGCCGGCAACAGCTCGGGCACCAGGCGGGGCGCAGTGATATCCACCGACATCCGCTCAACCCCGACCTTGCGCAGCCCGTCGGCCGCCAAGAGGATCACCTCGGCATCGGCATCAACCGTATCGGTGCCAACCAGCTCGGCCCCGACTTGGACCAGTTCACGTTCGGGATTAAGGTCGCCCGGCGTGACCCGCAACACCTCGCCGGAATAACAAAGCCTAAGCGGTCGGGGCAAATGGCCTAGCCGGGTGGCGGCTATCCGGGCCACCTGCACGGTGACATCGGTGCGCACCCCCATCATCCTGCGCGAGACAGGATCCATCAGCCGAAACGTGCTCTCGGTCATCGCCGCACCGGGGCCAGAGAACAAGGAGTCCTCGAACTCCACCAACGGCGGCTTGACCCGCTCATAGCCATGGGTCTCGAAACAGCCAATAAGGCTCTCGACCGTCATCGCCTCATGGGCAGCGTCGGGCGGTAAAACATCGCGCAGCCCAGCGGGCAGCAAGGCGCGACGCGTCAATGCGGATTGTTTGTCTGGCGGGGACACGAGGGCTCCGTCGGTTCTCGTTCCGTGCAGGAGTGCGGCTTTACCTACAGAATTTCTGCCCCCGCTGCAACACTGCCGATCGGCGACGGCGACGTGATTACCGAATCAACCGAAAATGCCGACGCAAGTGGTCTAAAATCAGACGCAGGCGCCTGCACGACATCGCCGACTGGTCTTTGTGCGATTAGGCCGCGGCGCCCCGAATCCGCTTTTCAAAACTGTCTTAGAGCAGTTTCTCGATCGAGAAACTGTCCAAAGGCGTGGCGATCATTTCGTAGGCCACCCTGCTGCAAACCGCCAGGATCATTATCGCCATCAAGGCTCGAAGCTGTTCGCCTTTCAAGGCCGAGCCCATGCGGGCGCCATACTGAGCCCCGATGACCGCACCGGCCAGCAGCAGAATAGCCAGCACAACATCGACTGGCTGGGTGGTCACGGATTGCAGAAACGTGAGGTTGGCGGTAACGAAAATAATCTGAAGTTGCACAGTGATCAGCCACGAGGCCATCTATCGCTTTATCTACCATCGGGAGGCTCCAGCGTTTCCTACCTCGGCGGGCCAGTCTCGACGTACTCCAGGACGGTGAAATCGAAAAAATTAATCGAACCTATAATCAAACACTCCGGAAATGCCTCGGCTTCAAAACCCCTAACGAGGTCTTCATCGAGATTCTTAACCGTGCTGCATTTGAAACGTGGTTCGACAAGGTCGCATCGGGAGGGGCGGCGGGGCGCGATATGACAGATCTGATGAGCGTAGAGCCGAGCCACACAAGTTTGGACGTGGCCCCAGCTTCCCGCCTATCCTGTCGCCTGGGTTTATGAGATCAACGATGATAGGGGATGCGTCATGACCAATTGCGTGCACGACCACGCGCGCTGGGGCGCCGGGGACCAGACCGGAGCCGCCGGCCACCTGCTGAACTCGTCGACTACTCTGGCGGCGCTTTCCAAGGTGCGTGAGGGTCGGATCATCGACCTCTCGCATGTGATTGAGATGGGCGCGCCGTTTATCGCCCCGGTACAGACGCCCTATATGATCCACTCCGCCGTCACCGCTCGGAACAACCGGCGGACGCGCGCCGCGCTGGGAGCAACCAACGAGGTCGGAGCCAATCTCGAGCGCATCGAGATGACCACCCATGTCGGCACCCATATCGACGCATTAGGGCATTTCTCCAAGGGCGACTACCTGTATGGCCAGCACCCGCTGGATGAAAGCGTTGGTGATTGGGGTCTGGTCAATCTGGGCGTCGAGAACATCCCGCCGATCGTCACCCGCGGCGTCTGCCTGGATGTCTCCGGCCTGGATGGCGGAGCGCATCTGGAATCCGGTCGCGCCGTCGGTCTTGATGACGTCAAGCGCGCCTTTGATGCCGCCAGAACTGGCCCGCAAAGCGGTGACGTGATTTGCATCAATACCGGCTGGGGCCGCTATTTCATGAAGGACAATGCCAAATACCTGTCAGGCGAACCTGGATTGGACGCCGAGGCGGCGCGTTGGCTGACCTCACAGGACGTGGTAGCGATCGGTGCTGATAATATGGCGGTCGAGGTGCTGCCCGGCACCAAGCATCCGGAAATTATGATGCCGGTGCATCAGCACTGCCTAGCCGAGGCCGGGGTGCATCTGATCGAAAACATGCTGATGGACGAGGTCATCGCCGCCGGGATCAGCGAATTCTGTCTGGTAATGCTGCCAGTGAAGCTGAAGGGTGCAACCGGCTGCCCGGTGCGCCCCGTGGCGATGATTTAGCGGTTATTCATCC
>Ga0302118_10000031_pt1 | contig 50401 bp, 43 predicted proteins | sample AG5_331_MG_FD_203126 | JGI IMG/M metagenome (GOLD analysis project Ga0302118, IMG submission 203126) | Marine microbial communities from Western Arctic Ocean, Canada - AG5_33.1 | ecosystem: Environmental > Aquatic > Marine > Oceanic | place: Canada: Western Arctic Ocean | collected 2017-10-01 | reverse complement strand
GATCTGAGAAGGTGACGCAGCGTGAGGTCGCTCGTCCCATAGGGATTGATCACAGTGTTGCTGTGCCGTTCAATGTTAACCTTATTGCTTCGCCGCCGCGCCTGGCAGTCATTGTTCATATGTTTTACGAGTGTATGACTCCAGAATTTCAGCGCTACTTTAAGAATATTCCGTTTCCATTTGATGTTTACATTTCAACTGATGGACCTGAAAAAAAGATAATCATCGAACGCTTTTTTGAGAACTGGAAGGTGGGGGCTGTCGAAATTCGTTTAACCGAGAACCGGGGTCGCGATATTGCGCCTAAACTCATCGGTTTCAGTGACGTTTACGATAAATACGACTTCGTTCTTCATCTTCATTCTAAATGTTCCAATCATGCGGGGGTCTTGGCCAATTGGCGCGGGTACCTCTTGGAGACCCTGCTTGGGTCTAAAGAGATCGTGCATAGTGTGTTTGAAGCCTTTAACAGCACGCCTGACCTTGGTTTTGTTGCAGCGCAGCACTTTGAGCCCGTGCGCCATTGGATTAATTGGGGAGGTAATTTTAAGATTGCCCACGGCCTTGCCAAGCGCATGGGGTTCAAAATTGAAGAAAAGAAAGTTCTAGATTTTCCATCGGGTTCGATGTTTTGGGCACGCTCGGCTTCTATGAAGCCGTTGCTCGACCTCAATCTAACATTTGAAGATTTTGCGGCAGAAAGCAATCAGACTGATGCGACGCTGGCCCATGCGATCGAGCGTCTGTACTTCTATGTGTGTGAGCGCGCTGGTTTTAAGTGGTTGAAGATTTCGCACATTCCGCTGATGGGGAACACACCCGCAATCATTCCAATTGATTCCCATGAGCCCCTTAGCTTGTTCATGCATAAACACAACGTCTCTCTCCTCGGGCCCGACTTGCCGGAGCCCAGGGTTAATCACCCAGACCCCATGCCAGCGCCTGCTGACGGGCTCGTGTCTCGGCTGCAAGATAACGCGTTGGGGTCAGATATAGATATTGACCCCGCGACCAGCGTTTTTGTCGGCGTCGTGACCTACAACAATTCGGAAAGACAAATTAGCCGTATTGTGCAGAGCGCGCGCCGCGCCCTTGAACAGGCAGGCTTGAAATCAACGGGGCACGTTTTATTGATCGACAATGGCGCATCATCGGAAACGGCAACCCAAGGCTGCAGGTCCGTAGTTCATCTACCAAGTGAAGGCAATATCGGTTTTGGCGCGGCTCACAATCGACTCATGAAAGCTGCTTTTGAAGGTGGTGCAGATGTTTACATTGCAGCCAATCCAGACGGCGCGTTTAATCACGGTGCAATAGCAGCTATCCTTCAGATGATGGAGGCGCAAGGGAAGCGCGTCTTGGTTGAAGCTATGCAGTTTCCATCCGAGCACCCTAAGCAATACGATCCGTTTACTTTCGAGACCCCTTGGGTTTCGGGGGCGTGTCTGGCCATTCCTCGTTGCGCCTACGATGAGCTTGGCGGGTTTGATGAGGTCTTCTTTATGTACTGTGAAGACGTCGATTTGTCGTGGCGCGCGCGCGCCAATGGTTTTGTATTGCGTATGTGTCCGCGCGCTTTGTTTCTCCATGAAGTGAGTAACCGGGAGCAAGACGCAGAGGTTTTACGCATGATCTACACATCTGGCGTTCGGCTCGCGCAACGTTGGGGTAACGAACAGTTTGCGAAATCGCTGACGGATAAGCTTAGCGAGCTAGGTTTCCCGTCTCCTGAAGGGGATTTGACGTGCGTTTCAGAAGACTGGAAACGGCATGTCGACTTTGAGCACGGCTTCAGTTTCTCTGAGACGCGCTGGTAACGCTATGTCAGGACAAATGGATACGATTGTTCGGTTTCACGACGTCAGCCGCTTGATGGAGTTGGAGCGCTGCGTGTTCTCGCTGATTGGCCAAAGCTACCGGCCGCTCAATATTATTCTTGCGACGCAAAGATTCTCAGATAGTGACACAGAAGTTATCCGCACTGCCTTGACTAGAATGATCGATGGTGACGATGAGGTTACATTGACGATTTTGAATTGGGATCAAGCAGAGCCTAAAGATGCACGCTCAGAGCTGCTGAACCTTGGTCTAAGGAGTGCGAGGGGCAGGTATTTGTCTTTTCTTGACTACGATGATGTCTTGTATCCCGAGGCTTACGAATTGCTTGTGTCGCGTCTTAAGGAAAGCCGCGCAGCTATTGCGTTTGCTGCTGTCAGAATCATGCTGCTCAATGTGTACGAACGGTATCTGTACACAATGGAGGAAGTTGTCCCCGGGTTCTATGGGGCTGGGCTCATTGATCTTTTCCGCAATAATTTTTGCCCTTTGCACAGTTACGTTTTGGATCGTGATCGGATGACCGGAGCCCCACTCTTTTTTGAAACAAAGATGGTAATGCAAGAAGATTACGATTGGCTCCTGCGTGTCTGTGCACTCTACGAGTCTGACTTCACTCTCGTGAATACGCGAATAGGTGACTATTATTACAAGACCGATGGCAGCAACACCGTGCCCAACTCTGGCCAAGTCGAGCCTGAGGCAAAAAATGCACATGATGCTTTGATGGCCACAGTCGAAGCAAGGCGCCGCATTACGATTTTATCCGAAGCCGTGCAAAGGTCTCTAGGCATATCAGATCCGAATGAGATGGCGACTGTCCGCGACGTTATTGATCGCGTTGCATTTTCCAGATGATTCAGCACGAGAAAATTTATGACGCCTAACAATTCAGACCGGCCACGGCCGGGTCAGTATCTCGATATTTTACTACCTCCTTGGGTTCTGTTTCGTCATTCTCTTGTCTTTCGTCAGTTTCTGAACCGCTCGATTTCTAGGCGTTATCGCTTGAGTGTCTTTGGCCTTCTCTGGACAATTCTCGTGCCATTATTCACCTTGGTTATTTACACCTTTGTGTTTGGTGTGATTCTGCAAAGCCGGTGGGCCGGTACGGATGCCGCTAGCGACACCACGTCTTTTGGGCTTTACCTTTTCGTCGGTTTGCTGGTGTTTTGGTTAATGGCTGACGTGGTTGGGCGTGCGCCAGGTGCCATTATTGACTACACTAACCTAGTCAAAAAAGCGGTTTTCCCCCTTGAAGTTCTCCCGCTGGTTACAGTGGGTGGGGCGGTTTTTCATGCACTCATCAGTACCGGTGTTTTGCTGGTGGCCGTGATGGTGATTAAGGGCGCGATACCGGTAACGGCGCTATATGCCCCTCTTATCTTCCTTCCCTTTATTCTCCTCTTGCTCGGTCTTAGCTGGTTATTATCTGCGATCGGCGTCTTCTTTCGCGACATCCAACATATTGTCGGCTTGCTTATGACGGGCGTTCTTTTCCTCTCGCCCATTTTTTATTCGATCGATCGTCTAGGCCCGGGGCTGCAAACGGTCATCATGTTTAATCCAGTGACATTCCTTGTCTTGCAGTTGCGACGCGTATTGCTTGATGGCTTGCAACCTGATTGGGTTGGTTTGGCTTTATATACAGCCGTTGCGTGGATTGTCGCATCCGTCAGTTTGTTGTTTTTTCGCTACGCTAGGAAGAGTTTCGCTGATGTCCTCTAATCAATCGGGCGTGACCGAGGCGACAGACGGCCAAAAGCCAAGCGGCCATGTTATCTCGGCCTCCAGCGTTTCAAAGGCCTACACGCTTTACCATCGATCATCTGAGCGTCTACTGCATCTCTTGATGCCATGGCGCTCTTACCCAAAGTTCCACGCCCTAAAGGATGTGACGTTCCACGTTCGGCGAGGAGAGACGGTTGGAATTATCGGCGAGAACGGTGCCGGAAAATCCACCCTTCTTCAAATTGTCACGGGAACCGTTATGCCGTCGGCGGGAGACGTAGCAGTGTCTGGGCGTGTTGCTGCCCTCTTGGAATTGGGTGCAGGGTTTGAACCAGATTTCACAGGTCGCGAGAACGTTTATCTAAACGGCACGATTCTCGGGTTAAGCCGCGTTCAAATAGAGGAGCGCATGGACGATATTATTGCGTTCTCTGAACTCGCCGAATTCGTTGATCGCCCTGTGAAGACGTATTCGAGCGGCATGTTTATGCGGCTCGCCTTTTCTGTCGCCGCGCATGTGGACGCAGATGTACTTATTATCGATGAGGCATTGTCTGTCGGTGACGCAAGGTTCACACAGAAATGCATGCGCTTCCTGAAGGACTTCAAGCGCAATGGATCAATTCTCTTTGTCAGCCACGACCTTGGTTCTGTTGCTGGCTTGTGTGACCGTGCGATCTGGCTCGAACATGGAAGTCTGAAGGCCGAGGGTGAAGCCGGACGCATCTGCGAGCGATACGTTGAGTCTTTATTCCGCGATGAGTCTTCTGATACGCCAGGCCAAGATAAGACACCCAACCCTGCTCTCACGGCATCGAGTTCCTCTGATCAAACTGCCTTTCAACTAAATGGGCAGTGGGCGGAAATCGGTGGTGGCTCCGCTCCGCCTCTAGCTCCGCCAGGCGTAACGACATGCTCACCTTTCAATTCTGTGGCAAATAGTTTCGGGAGCGGTGGTGCGGTGGTCGTGGATGCAGGGGTTTGGGATGCTGAGACGGGGCAACGGTTGCTCAAGATGTCCGATGGCCAAATTGTAGACCTTCGTATCTTTGTGCGGGCTGATGAAGCAGTCGATAGGCCAATTTTTGGATTCTACATTAAGGATCGCCTAGGCCAGAATTTACTGGGAGAGAACTCTGCCACTGATTCGAGTTCAGGTGCTTCGCTTGCGCCCGGTGAACATGTCTCTGCCGGCTTTCGGTTTGCTTGGCCGGCGTTGGCTACGGGTAGTTACGCGCTTACGGTTGCGATCGCTGATGGGGTTATGGATGACCATATCCAGCGTCATTGGCTGCATGACGCGGTTATTTTTGACGTGATTTCAAGCTCCGCTCGTCACGGATTAGTTGGGCTAAACGTATCCCAGATCTCAATCGATCGTGGGTCTCTATGACCCCCTAATTTGAGCGATCAACGCGCGTTGCCCTGCTCACTTTGTCTTTGAAATCGCCGAAACTCCAGTTAAGCATATGACTTAGTGCGGACACTGTGAGTGTTCGTGTGCTCTGTACGTCCCGTCGTGACTTAAGAATTTCTGTTGTCCGGCCTAATCCTTCTCGTAGCCCCTGCATGCGCGCTGATCGGGGGTTTTTGATAAACGAGTAGAATTGCATCACCGTAAAGCAGGGAAGAATTAAAACAAGCAAGGCGGCGGGCATGTTTTTAATAAGAACCCACCATTGATTGCGGGCCATTAAGTACTGCGCGAAATCAGATTTTCCTTCAAAACTTACGCCACCGACATGGTCGACAACTGCTGTTTTTACAATGCCGCATTTATGACCCGTAAGGCGCAGGCGGAATGACACGTCGATATCTTCATAAAAGCAGAAGAATCGGTCATCGAATCCGTTGATCTGACGCAATGTATCTGCACGATACAGGGCTGCCGCCGCGCAAACACCGAAGCATTCATATAAGTCTGCGGTATCGCTGTCTTGGGGTGGAGTCTGGCCTCGCCACGCTGGCCCCCAGGCCAGCAAGTTGTCCCCGAAACCATCAATAACCGTGGAGTCAGCTGCGCTGATTTGGAGCGACCCAAATGCCGCAAAATCTTGATATTGGTCTGCTGAAGCGACCAATTCGCTCAGCCAGTCTGGTTTGGGGAAAGCGTCAGGGTTGAGGGCGACTAAGAATTCACTTTCTGTCGCTTTCAGAGCCACGTTCATGGCTGGCGCAAAACCTAGGTTTTCGTCCATCTCCATGTAAGAGATAGGGGCGGAAAGGCCAGAAAGAAAACCCGTTGGTTTTTGGTCGGATGCATTATCAATCAAAACAATGGAGAAGTCTGTGTAGGTCTGCGCATCAAGGCTGGTAAGGCAGCGCGCCAGGGTCGCCGTCGAATTGTAACTAATGATAGCGACACAGACGCGTGGCTTTTTCTCAGCACTCATTTGCGTATTCATCATTTATTGTGTTGATTAGATACGGCATTAATCGCCCATGACACGCCCAAGGACCAAAATGACGGACGTCGACGTTGTTATCGTAAACTATAAATCTGCTACCCACACTGTCAAATGCGTGGGGGCGGTGTTTGATGCCGCGCGCAAGGGTAGCATAGACGCCCGGGTTTTTGTGATTAACAACGGTGATAAATCCCTAACTTTCACCTCAGACGTTCAAGCCGTCGGTAAAGTTGATATCAAGACGAACGCCGCCAATATAGGTTTTGGGGCCGCCTGTAACATGGGTGCTTCAAGCGGAAATGCTCCAGCGATTTACTTCCTAAACCCAGACGCAGTCGTCGATGAGAGCTCCCTTGCGCCCATGGTGAAATTCTTAAGTGATCCGCAGAACGTAAACGTTGGAATCGTAGGGCCGGAAATTAGAAACTCAACCGGTGCCGTCGCAACCTCTTGCTCTGGATTGCCGTCACTGACCGGTCTGATGCTCAGGACGATAGGCTGGCACCGCATGGGTGGTGTTAGCAGTTATCCCTACCTGTCTTTGGAAGCGCACGGGAAAAGTCGCACTGTTGGCCAGGTTATGGGGGCTGCACTTATGATTCGGCGTTCTGTCTTTGAGGAGATTAACGGCTTCGATGAGCGGCTTTTTCTCTATTATGAGGATGTCGACCTGTCTGCACGCGTCAATAACCTGGGATACCAAAGCCATTACCTTAAGGACGCACATGTAACCCACATCGGTCGTGTTTCCAGCTCCCAAAATACAGGGGTCTCTCTTGCGCTCCATATTCGGAGTCGGGTGACGTATGCCGGTCTGCACTTTGGGGGTTTAGGCCTGGCCTCCTTGGCGGTGGCTTCTGTCGCGATCGAGTTTCCAGTTCGGGTGTTGCAGGCTATGCTGTGCAAAGGCGCTGTGGGTCTGGGCGGTGTGCTTCAGGCCTATAGACTTTTGGCGCTAAATTTATTCACAGGGACTGCTCTTCCGAAACCCGGGAGTGGGCCCCGAACTTAGAATTGATCACTCTTTTATGACGGCCAGTATTCTAGCCTTAACCCGATATGACCGAATGGGCGCTAGTAGTCGGGTTAGGTTCCTCCAGTATGTGCCGCATCTGGAGCGCATGGGGATGCAGGTCGCCGTCCAACCTTTGTTGTCGCGCGAATATCTCACGCGACTCTATGCTGATGGGGCGAGGTCTCCGGCGATGGTTGCAGCTGCTTTCATTAACCGGCTGTGGGAGCTCTTGGGCCACAATAGCGCAGATATTATTTGGTTGCAGAGAGAGGTCCTACCGTTTTTACCCGTCGGGTTAGAAAAGGTGCTTCTTGCTCGTAAGCCCGTCGTTATTGATTTTGATGACGCGCATCACCTTTACTACAAGAATTCCAGGTCACGCATTATTCGTGCGCTTTATCAAGATAAGACAGAATCTCTTATGCGCCATGCGCAAGCTGTTGTTGTCGGCAATAAAACGCTGGCGAGTTTTGCGGAATCGGCTGGCGTGAATAACCTTTACGAAGTCCCCAGCGCTGTTGATGTATCCCGGTATAAGGTTATCCGGTCCAAAGGCACGAGATTCACCGTGGGGTGGATCGGCACACCGGTAACGGCGCAACAATCTTTGCCTATGGTACTGGGACCCCTCAAAAAGTTCTTGTCGGAAACGGGTTCCAGATGTGTGCTGATGGGCGCTGGCGATATAGATTTGCAAGGTGTTGAAGCCAAGCGGTCGTCGTGGGATGAGTTAGGGGAGGCCGAGTTCTTTTCTGAGATCACGGTCGGGCTTTGCCCGCTGGAAGATACAGAATGGAATCGCAGCAAAAGTGGATACAAGATCATCCAATATATGGCGGCTGGTAAACCCTCATTGGTCTCTCCTGTCGGTATTGCGCGTGATTTAGTCACTAGCGGTCAAACCGGGTTTCAATGCCGAACGGAACAGGATTGGTACGACCGACTTATGCAGCTTTATGGGGGCCACACCTTAACGCAAAAGTTGGGTGTGAGGGCCCAGGAAGAAGCGCTTGAGAAATACGATACGACTGTCGCTGCAGCTAAGCTCCACCAAATTTTTCAAGGTTGCCTGGAGGACTAATGTGAAACACACAAAGTTCTTAATCTTGATTGCACTTATGTCCGTGCCGCTGGTGGCTTGGTTCAAAGATGCGACAGTGGTCATGCTAACCCTAAGTGCTGCGGCCGTGTTACTAGGGCAAAGCATTAAACGACGTGAACTGATCCCAGTAATTTTACGAACCAACTCTGGGCTAGTCTTCTGCGCGATACTAATATGGACGTTGACGTCTTTTATGTGGGCGCCACACTTCTCCGCGATGGCTTGGATAAAAGGGGCGATCGTTATTGGGCTGGCACTTGTTGTGTGTGTGGGTATTGATCAAACGCCTAGGGACAAACTAGAGCGGCTTGCTATACCAATCATATATGCCGCGTTTGGGTTGTTGGCTGTGTTACTAATAGAGCGGATCACTGGTGGTTTTTTGGTCGGCCTGGTGCGCGACGGGCAAACTACAGACCGCCTTCTGAATGTAATGAATGGCGGACTGGTGCTATTGTCTGGGTTGTCGTTTCCTGTCGCGGCCCTCTTGTATCTCAAAACACAGTCGTGGCGTTTTCCCTCGTTCTTTCTGGCTATTTGTCTTGTCTTGACGGCGGCATTCCGGATGGACGCAGTTCCGGTCGCCCTAGCGGCAGGCTTGCTGTCCTCTTTGTTAGTCCTACGTTGGCGCGCGCCTGCTTTTTTCGTGATCACGAGCGTGATTGGCTTGGGAGCCTTGTGTTGGCCGGTTGTTGCGTATCTTGCATCAGAAGCGGATTTTCATATTTGGTTTACCGAAAACGTCCATCCAAATTGGGGCTACCGGATCGCCATTTGGGGCCGTGTGAGCGAATTGATCAGCGAGAACGTCTTGATCGGCTATGGTTTTGACGCCTCTCGGTTTATCGGTGAGACTGCTGGCTTGATACCGGATGCAGCCGGTCGGACATCTTTTATGCATCCGCACAATGGGTTTTTGCAGATATGGCTTGAGCTTGGCTTGGTTGGTGTTGCGTTATTCTCAGCCACCGCAATTCTATCTGTTCGTCAAACCGTACGACGAGCACCTAATCGGCAAGCGCTTGCTGTTGCCGCCGGAACAATTACGGCCTCATCAGTCACCTGGTTACTAAGCTTTGGTATATGGCAGGCGTGGTGGCTTGCGGCGCTTGGTCTCAACGTGTGCGCCGCGACACTTTTATTTAGGTTGATGGTTGATGTCGAGCGCACTCACGGCTGATGCTACGCGTTAGCGTCTTCCACGATCTGTAGAAGGTATTCTCCGTACCCACTTTTTTTCAGCGCTGTTCCAAGTTCGAGAAGCTTGTCGGCGTTAATCCACCCGTTTGAAAATGCGATTTCTTCTGGGACACCAATGCGCTGTCCTTGTTGACGCTCAATGGTTTGCACAAAGGATCCAGCCTCTATGAGGCTATCGCATGTTCCCGTGTCAAACCATGCAAACCCACGACTTAAGCACACCACGTTTAGATCACCGCGCTCTAGGTAATGACGATTGACGTCGGTAATCTCAAGTTCGCCCCGTGGGCTGGGCTTTAGATTTCTGGCAATTTCAATGATATCATTGTCGTAAAAATAAAGCCCGGTGACAGCCCACTTCGATTTCGGGACAGTAGGCTTCTCTTCTATTGAAGTTGCGACGCCGTTTGAATCGAACGCGACTACTCCATACCGTTCTGGATCACGGACGCGATACCCAAATACGCTGGCACCGGATTCAAGGGATGCGTTCGTTTTCAGGGTGCCTGTAAGGCCTTGACCATAAAAAATATTATCGCCTAATACGAGCGCGCAAGAGTCTGTACCGATAAAGTTTTCGCCAATTATGAAAGCTTGTGCCAATCCATCTGGACTGGGTTGTTGAGCATATTGAATGTTAAGGCCCCATTGCCTGCCGTCAGAAAGGAGGTATTCAAATGCCGCCGCATCTTGAGGTGTCGTAATGATGAGGATGTCTTGAATGCCGGCCAACATCAGAGTGCTGAGCGGGTAGTAGATCATCGGCTTGTCGTAGACCGGCAGCATCTGCTTGGACACCGAATATGTGATTGGGTGTAGTCGTGTGCCAGACCCGCCGGCTAGAATGATCCCCTTCATTGTTTTACCTTTGCGTAGTCTGCGCTCTCAGCCAGCGTAAGCTGGAGCATATCTGCCAAAGCGTCCTGCCAGGGCCTTAGGGTGATACCGTAAGTATGGGTTAATTTGCCACAGTCTAATATGGAATTTGCAGGGCGCCGTGCTGGCGTTGGGTATTCGGTTGTTGCGATTCCTTCGATAGCCGGTCTTTTGTCGACATCTGTCGTGGCGAACTCGAAGATTTTCTCGGCGAACCCATTCCATGTTGTGCGGCCTGAGCCTGTGCAGTGAAATGTGCCGTAGCCGTCCTTTGGTACGGTCCGGAATATAATGTGCTGAACAATATCTAAGATGGCATCAGCAAGGTCACCGGCGAAAGTTGGGCAGCCGTGCTGATCATTTACAACGCGAAGTTTGCTCTGTGTTTCGGCCAATCGGAGCATTGTCTTAACGAAATTATTGCCGTGGACCCCATAGACCCAGGCCGTTCGCAGGATGATGTGCTGTTGGAGGCCGTCGCGAACGGCGTCTTCCCCAGCCAGTTTGCTCGCGCCATAGGTTCCCAATGGCGCGGCGTGATCGCCCTCGCCATAAGGACTGTCTTTTGTCCCGTCGAAAACATAGTCCGTCGAAATATGGATGAGGGGGATACCAGCTTCAGCGCAGGCATGGGCGAGGTGTTTCGGGCCATCACGATTAATGGCGAAAGCCGCGGCGGGCTCTGATTCCGCCTTGTCTACGGCGGTGTATGCGGCCGCGTTGATGAGAACACGTGGCTTCGTTGTCGTGACGGCGTTTAGCACCGCGTCCTTATCAGTGATACCTAGGTCTGAGCGGTTGAGCGCGCGCGTTGTAATAGTGCGTGCTTTCGCCCTTCGTCGGAGTTCCCAGCCGAGTTGGCCATCAGCACCGGTGATTAAAACATCTGCGGTCATGCAGGTGACTTGTCCTTTAGACCTAACCGCTCCCCAGTGTAACGCCCACTTCGGATGCCATCCCACCAGGTCTTATTATCCAGATACCATTGAACGGTTTGTCGAAGACCGCTTTCAAATGTTTCCTGTGGCTTCCATCCTAATTCTGTTGAAATTTTACCCGTGTCTATGGCGTATCGAGCATCGTGACCTGGGCGGTCTGTGACGTATGTGATCAGGTCTTCCGTCGGACTGCTGGGGCTTGCGAATTCATCTAATAAGCCACAGATTGCTCGCACTACCTCGATGTTTTGACGCTCTGCATCCCCACCGATGTTGTAAACTTCGCCGAGTCGGCCCTTTGTGACGACCAGCCACAGGGCCTTTGCATGATCCTCTACATGCAGCCAATCCCGAATGTTATCGCCTTGCCCGTATATGGGTAATGGTTTGCGTTCGAGGCCGTTAAGTATGATGAGCGGGATCAATTTCTCGGGAAATTGATGGGGACCATAATTATTTGAACAATTAGTTGTCACCACAGGCAGGCCGAAGGTGTGGTGCCATGCCCTAACAAGGTGGTCGGACGACGCCTTTGATGCGGAGTAAGGTGAGTTTGGAGCGTAGGGAGTGGTCTCTGTAAATAGCCCTTCTTCCCCAAGCGATCCGTATACTTCATCTGTTGAAATATGATGAAACCGGAAAGCCGATTTGCGACCTTCTGGAAGGTTTGACCAATAGGTCCGCGCGGCTTCAAGCATCGCGTAGGTTCCCATGATGTTGGTTTCCATAAAGGCAGCCGGCCCATCGATCGACCGATCAACATGGCTCTCGGCAGCGAGGTGCATAACCACATCGGGCGCCTCGGCTTGAAACAGCTCGGTCATGGCCTGCTGGTCGCAAACGTTAGCCTTCACGAATTTGTAGGCGGGGTCACTTTCAATCGACGCAAGAGACTCTAGGTTACTAGCGTAAGTTAGGGCGTCAATATTGACGACCTGAACACCGATGTCTTTGACCAATAGCCGTACCAGTGCTGACCCAATGAACCCAGCCCCACCTGTAACAATAACTTTCTTCACTCTTAGTCGCCTTTGTATTCAAAATACCTTGGTAAATCGGTAAGTCGCGGTTGCACTTTATCCTTAGCTGATAAAATCGCATCTTCTGCAAGAATGGGCCAGTCGATCTCTAGTTCCGGGTCGTTCCAGAGCAAGCCTTTATCGCAGTCTGCAGAGTAGAAATTAGAAACCTTATACAGCACTTCTGTATTGTCTTCGAGCGTGACTAAGCCGTGCGCAAACCCGACCGGAACCAGGATTTGATTCCATTCGTCTGCAGAAATTACAGCAGACACGTGTTTGCCATATGTCGGCGAGCCGATGCGAAGATCAACCGCTACATCAAAAATTTTACCGCGCGCAACCCGAACAAATTTATCTTGCGCGAACGGGTGCGTTTGGAAATGTAAGCCGCGGACAGTACCTTTGTCGGCTGACAGGGAGTGATTGTCTTGTACGAAAACTGATTCGATCCCTGCCGCCTCTAGGGACTTTTGCGAGTAGGTTTCCGAAAAGAAACCCCGACCATCTCCATGTTTCGTGGCTCGGATAATCTTAACGTCCGGAATGGCGGTGCTTTCGCAGAAGGCAGTCATGTTTTGGCTCTATTCAGATCAGGGGCAGATATTAAAGGATGTATACGGTCAAGCCGGGGCGGACAACCTTGTGTCGTGAAAGCTGTTCAACTCTCAACATATATTCTGGGGCCCAGTTCGAAAATCGTGACGCCTCTGTGCCGTTGATCGCCCAATCCATCACAATAATAATGGATGGCCTGGATGCGGCTGTCTGTGAGATGGCGTTTGGAATCCAGTCGGGAATCAGGAGTGGGGTGGAGTTATCAACATAGAAGTTACCAAACAGCATTTGCCGGTCAGCCATGAATGCAAAGCCGGGACAATAAGGAACGCAGACAATGCGACCCCCTGGCTCCGAGTTCTCGGCAATAATATCGCGAATAAATTCGAGTTGAGATTTCTCTGCCGGGCTCACGTTTACGTCTACGCCATTGCTAGCCTGGAATATTTCCGTGCGATCACGAGCGCCCGCGACCGAGCCTGTCCCCGGTGTGTTGAGTCCAGCCATGAGGTAAGTGCCCATGTGCAGCGCGAGAGCCAGCACCGCAGCTGCGCTCGCTACGCGCACCCAATTCGATTCTTCAGAATAATAGGTTCTCATGAGCCATGCGAGCATGGCTGCGGCGAGAACAGTATAGCCAGGCATAAAGTTGGCGACATGCGCAAGATCTGGCCGATAGAAAAAATAGTGTGGCATAGCCGCCGCGGCGGAGAAAAAACAGACGATAGCTTTGGCGACTGTGTCGCTTTTACCCGACGTCCATAAACGCCTCACTGAAACCGCGCTTATAACTAAGAACCCCGTGACAGCGACTATGGGTGCATAAATTAAGGTGGCAAGGCGAGATGCGTCGGAGTTATCGCTAAAGATTGCGAGTAAGCCGGGTCTTCGTAGTGATGTGCTGCCTGGGCTATCAAGTTGAGTCGCATTTGAGCCAAATAGATTTTGCACTCCGCTAATGGCGTAATCCATCATGGTGACCGGATAGCTGAGGTATTGCTGCAGCACCAAATCAGCATAGCCGCCAAGGGTGGCGCTAAGAAGGAGGGGCACTTGCGCCGCGAGGAACGCAATGCCCGCCGCACCAAACAAGCTCCGGGCCTTTTTGGTTCGATCACCTTGGAAGGCGGCGAGGGCTAGAAGTGTGATTAAAGAAACGGAAAAGATGTATCCAAAATCTGGCCGGATCTGAAATGATACAGACAAAGCCGCTCCGGCAATGGCCGCGCTGCGCCATGTACAGTTTTGGAGCTTGCTCGCCAGTCGCATTTGTGCGGCGGCATTCATCAAAACACATAGGCCATAAAAGGCTGTGGCGGGAAAAGCTGGTATGAGAGCGGGAATAGCAGTCATTGCGACGGCTAAGAAGCGGTTACCGGTTGCCAATGAAATTGTATAAAAAATAAGGAGGTTAGTTAACGTTATAACGGAAAAAAACAGGCCTTTAACCAATACGTAGTTTACGCCAAACGCATGAAATAGGGCTTCACCGATTTTGAACCATAAGATCCCGTAGTTAATAGATAGCTCTTCCGGTGCTCGGCCAAGATAAAGCTCGTAGGCGATTTGCGCGTAGTTACCATCGTCGGCTGCAGAAAAGCCGCTATTGAAGTAAAGCCCATAGTAAATTGAAGATAGAATGAGAATCGAGCCGTAAAAAGGCCAGCTAGGCAATGATAAAGTGTGTTTGGTCATAGGGGCCACTGGCTAGCTTGGTCGAATGTATTTGTTCTGACGGCTTGATACACCCCACTATAACTCAAATAGGAGGCCGTGCGGTACACGGCAGACTATAAATTCTTTTTAAAACAGGCAAGGCGGGGGATTCCTCGGTTCGCCCTAGGCCTGTATAAGACATATATGCATATTCTCTACCTCACCCAGTTCTTCTGCCCCCCGGATGGCGCGGGCAACACTCGGTCTTATGAAGTCGCGCGGCGTTGGGTGCTGGCGGGCCACAAAGTCACAGTTGTGACGTCGTCGGCTAGGATGCCGGAGACCTATGGGGTCGGGCAGTACAGACTCGATGGCATAGACTTGTCTGTCGTTCGTGGGACGCGAGGCGCGCGGGATAGCTGTTTTCGCAGTGGCTTACGCTTTTCGATAGCGGCGATGTGGCGAGCCGCACGGGTGGATGGCCCAGATGTGATTGTGGCGGAGACCTCATCGTCTTCCGTCATGGCGCCAGGGTTGATTGCCAGTAAAGTGACGGCTGCGCCGCTGGTTCTTGAAGTGCGAGACATCCAAATAGACGGTGGGTTAAATAAAGAGTATGGGCGGCCAACCATTTCGGACCGCATTTCAAATTCTCTCAAGCGCTTGGTGTACCGTTCCGGCGATCACTGTCTTGCTCTTGGGTCCGGCATTAAAGATGCGCTGCTCTCATTTGGAGTTTTAGAAGACGCAATAACGATTTCGCCTGACGGGTGCGATAGTAGCCTATTCCGTGTCCCTGCCGATCATGGAGCCACACTTCTTGAGGCTCACCCATATCTTCGGGGCGGTCCACTCGTCGTGTATGGAGGGGCAATGGATGCGGCTCATGGTGTCAGCTACTTCGTCCATATTGCCGCTGCCGTTAGGTCGATTGACCCTTCAATTCGGTTTGTAATTTGTGGCTCTGGGCCTACGCGGGAAGACATCAGAACTGATGCTTTGCATATCGGGGTTTTGGAACAAAACCTTTGGCTGATTCCGCCACTACCCAAGCACCGCATGCCAGAGCTTTTATCTTTAGCGACGGTCTTAATGTCGTTATTCGATCGCGGCCAAGCTGGGCGCCCCAGGTCATTTTCAAAAATGTTCGACGCGTTAGCCGCCGGCAAGCCATTGGTTCTCAACCATGGCGGCGCCCATGTTGACCTTGTTGAGAGTCGTGGCGCGGGTCTTATTCTATCACCAGGCGACATCGAAACCGCGGCGCGTGACCTCGCAGACTTCGTGCGCGATGATGAAGCGCTCCACCGCGCTGGAGAACAGGCCGCCGCTCTTGCGGACGGCAGGTTCAATCGCGATAAGCTAGCAGGCGAGTATCGTGCTTTGCTAGAGGCGGTTGCTCAGGCAGACCCGGCGCCGCAACGGCGCAGAAGGCGGAGTTTGGCATTAAAACGGACATTCGATTTTGTGGTGGCTGCTGCTGTTCTAGTGTTGCTGTCCCCGGTCTTCCTCATTCTTGCGTTTATCATCTTAATAAAGATGGGCTGGCCAATCTTGTTTAGTCAAGTTAGGCCTGGGTTGGGTGGGAAGCCCTTTCGGCTTTCTAAATTTAGGACGATGAAAAATACGGAAGATGGCGCTGGTAATTTGCTTTCCGACGGTGAGCGCATAACCGCTCTGGGCCGCTTCCTGCGCCGCACCTCAGTGGATGAATTGCCCGAGCTGTTCAATGTTCTTAAGGGCGACATGAGCCTGGTGGGCCCGAGGCCGCTTCTGATGGAATATTTACCGTACTATGATACCGATCAAGAGCGGCGCCACACGGTAAGGCCTGGGATGACGGGCTTGGCGCAAGTGAATGGCCGCAACGACTTAACCTGGGAAGAGAAGTTTGAACTTGATGTCTGGTATGTAGACAATCGATCTTTATGGCTGGATCTAAAGATATTATGTCGCACTGTGTGGATCGTCTTTACTGGCCAGGGAGTGTCTGCCCCCGGACATGACAGCATGCCGCGATTCGATGAAATTATGGCGCGAACGCAGGGTGCGGAGGACGTTTGAATGATTGCACCTTTAAGCGGCTGGGCGTGAAGCGCCAACTTTAAATTCGCATAGAACGCAAGCGCCTAGGTTAATCTGTGTTTGCCTTTTTGAAACCTTGGTGCTTTGTGAACCCTAGGCCATGGATTTGCGAAGGGGGGCCATAATAAGCGTTAGGTCTTGAAGGTGTTGGAGGCCTTCCAAGTGTTGTTTTACCTTGGTCAATTCACCGGGAGTGATTAATATCCCAACGCAGTCGTCAAATTTTTTCCAGTACTGTTCGTCTGTGAATGGAGCCGCCTTGCTACCAAGGGGCATGGCCAAACTCTTTTCTAACGTGACCCCAGACTTGAGGTGAACTTCAACCGACGTCGGAAATCTACCTTCTGATTTATCGACAGGGTTTGCTTCAATGACTTTATAAAGGGATCTCATTTCTGGTCGCATTACAGCCTCGGGTGTGAAGTCGTGTAGTGCGCACCCACCTGTTTCAAGTATGACTGCTAGACCGTATTGCAGCGAAAATTTAGCTTGCATGGGGTCTTTTGGGTCGTGATGCATCAGGTTGTTGAGATGTGTTCTGGGAAGGCACACGGTGACTTTGGAAACATCATTTACGGAAAACCTATGTTTTTCTTTGAGCAAAGAGAGAGCATCCATGGCTCGGTGCGCGCTGCCGCAGTTGGGAAACCGTTTTACCCTGAAGCCATTATCTAGAATGAGTAGGGGCTCGCCGATACTTTCTGTTTCGAATCTTAAAGTCTGCCCATGCTCAGGGTTAGTAATGGCATCTCTTAGTTCTTCATAGTCGGGCCCTACCATCAAGCGGTTCATTCCCGTGGGTCCGTCCAAGGTGTCGCGTCCTGCGGTGATTCCCTTGCGCGCCATGCTTGCCGCGACTACACCCGATTTGGCGGCTAAGCCGGCGTGGATGGGTTTGGCCATTGTTCCAAATTGAGACATAAATCCAGCCGCCATGCTGGTCGAAAGGGAAACCGCGTTTGCGGCTTGTTTGGCGCTGAGTTTTAACAGTCGCGCACAGGCCGCCGCCGCGCCGATAGCGCCGACGGTTGCGGTGGCGTGCCACCCGCGATTTCGATGGGTTGGGTTAACACCCTGGCCAACCCGGCCCATGATTTGCAGTCCGCAAATATACGCGTCTAGGCAGTCGTGACCTGAAGACTTTTCCTGTTCGCCCAAAGCTATGATTGCAGGAGCTAAAACGGCTGTCGCGTGTGTTTTCGCTGGGTCAAAGTTATCGTCCAAGTCCAGGGCATGAGCCGCCGTGCCGTTCACTAAAGCTGCCCATGGTGCGCTGAGGGTGCGCTTGCGCCCGATTGCTGTGCATGGGCCGTCGCCCCAGCCCTCAACCGTTTCAAAGACTTTGCTTGTCGATTCGTCCGCTGCCCCAAGAATCGAGACGCCCATTATATCAATGAATTGGCGCTTGGCGGAATGCACAGCGTCCGCATGCCAATTATTCGGCGTTTCAGCCAACCATGCTCCGTAGGCGTTGACGGGGTTCTTTATGTCGGTGTTGTCAGGCACGTGTAGTCATCTTTCGGTCTAATACAGATTTATTTGAGGTGTAGTGAATACGCCCTCGAATCGTATGGCACTCCATCGGCACGTCCCCCAGGCTTGTCCCAAAAGCCGCAACCCTACTCTAAAGGACTCTGGTTCTAGAGGCCATTAAGACGGTAAACTCTAGGACAACGGCCGATATCGCGCTCGAAGTGAATATGGCAATATCAATTCGTTCGCGCCGGACGGCCAATATGAGAGCTTCTTGTCCGCTCACTTCTCCTCGAACCAGAAGCTCCGCGTCAAGGCGGTCGTTAGTTTCCCTTTGAACGTCAACGTCGGTTTTTCCCAGAGCACACCGTAAGGGTCGCGAGGGGTGCTTAAGGCTCCTGCCCGGAAAGTCTCAGCGTACGCACCCGTCGCTATACCTAAATTAAACACAGCGATAGAAAGAATAAATTGCAAAATGTCTAGCCTGCACCCTCTTCCACAGAGATAGTTGGCGCCCTGCCGGTTTATTCAAGTATTCTGAACATTCAGCTCAAGACGCAAGAAAGATAAACTATGATTCAGCCAGGCATATACGATACCGATCTTGACCAATCCTCAGCGAACCACGAACCGCTCAGCCCGATTTCTTTTTTGCGCCGCGCTGCTGAAGTTTATCCAGACCGCGTAGCCGTTGTTCATGGGCCTGTCCGATACACCTATGCCGAGTTGTATCAACGCTGCCGGCGGCTTGCCTCTGCGTTAACCAATCTGGGTATCGTGGCTGGCGATACGGTTGCGGTGCTCGCCCCCAACATCCCGGCCCACCTAGAAGCACATTTCGGCGTGCCTATGACCGGCGCTGTTTTAAACACCATAAACACACGGTTGGATGCGTCTGCAATTGCTTTTATTCTGGACCATGGTGAAGCCAAGGTTCTTTTGGTCGACCCTGAGTTATCTGACATTGCGCGGGCAGCGTTGGAAGAAAGCGGCCGTAATATTTTCGTCGTTGATATCGATGATGCTCTTGCGCCGGACGCCGATCCAATAGGTAAAATTTGTTATGAGGCATTTCTAGGCTCTGGAGACCCCAATTACGTCTGCCCAACAATTGCAGACGAATGGCAAGCAATTTCGCTTTGTTATACGTCTGGTACGACCGGTAATCCGAAGGGGGTGGTGACCCATCATCGCGGGGCGTATCTCAATGCCATTGGTAACATGATGGCCTGGGGCATGACTCCAAACCCTGTCTATCTCTGGACCCTCCCCATGTTTCATTGCAATGGTTGGTGTTTTCCGTGGACGATCACTGCGCTGTGCGGGACCCACGTTTGTCTTCGGAAAGTTGACCCCGAAGCGATATACACCCTCATGAAAACAGAGGGGGTCACCCACTTCTGTGGCGCCCCAACGGTCCTCAATATGTTGGTGAATGCGCCGGGCGAACAGCGCGCTGGTCTTCAAAGCGGGATCAAGGCTATGACGGCTGGTGCAGCCCCACCTGCCGCAGTTATCGAGACGATGGAAGGGATGGGTATCGCGATTACGCACACTTACGGTCTAACGGAAGTGTATGGTCCCTGTGTGGTGTGCGCGTGGCACGATGAATGGGATGATTTACCCATGGATCAACAGGCGATGCTGAAAGCTCGCCAAGGGGTGCGGTATTCAGTTGTTGAAGGGCTCGAAGTTATGGACCCTGAGACTATGGAGTCCGTACCGACTGATGGGAAGACCATTGGTGAGGTCATGTTCCGTGGTAACGTCGTGATGAAAGGCTACTTAAAGAATCCGAGGGCCACACAAGAGTCGCTTAAGGGCGGGTGGTTCCATTCCGGCGACCTTGCCGTGAAGCACCCGGATGGCTACGTCGAAATCCGCGATCGTTCAAAAGACATTATTATTTCAGGGGGTGAGAACATTTCGACTATAGAAGTCGAGAGCACTCTCTTTAAGCACCCGGCCGTATTAGAAGCCGCCGTTGTAGCAAAGCCAGATGACCATTGGGGTGAAACGCCTTGCGCCTTCGTTACGCTGAAAGCTGGGCAATCCGTTACCGAAGATGAGATTATCGCTTTTTGCCGCGAGAACATGGCAAAATTTAAAGTGCCCAGGGCAGTCGTCTTTGACGACCTACCCAAGACGTCTACGGGTAAAATTCAGAAGTTTGTGTTGCGAGAACGTGCCAAGATTCTGGGCTCGAGTTAGATGGACGATCTCTTATTTCCTCTGGGGGCGGGCCGGCGTCGCAATTTCCGACGTTTGATCTAGCGGCGTGCGCGTTGGGTTGTGGGCACAGTTCTGTTTAAGGGCGGGTACGACCCTTCTTCTTGGGCGACCGATATCACTAATCACGGATGCTGGCGTATCGTGCGTCTTCTATCTATCGATCACTTTGGCCGGGCCAGTCGTAAAGGCACTCATGATTAATAGGGTCGAAATAAAAGTTTCTGATTGTAGATGTTTTTTGTATTCTGACGGTATCATTTCTCTGTGCTCCGGGCACAATAGTCGTTGAATACTTACTCTAGATTGTGAGCCTCGGCCTGCAAGACAAAAGTCGGGTGCCGAAAGATTGCGCGATGTCGAAAGGAAAACTCATGAGCGTGATGCTCTACAAGTTTGGCCCCGTAATGGGGTTGCCTGACCCAAGCCCCTTTTGCTTCAAGCTTGAAACGTATTTGCGCATGGCGGGCATTAAATACACGGTCGCCTCTGACAAACGAAAGAAGGCTCCTACGGGCAAGCGCCCCTTCCTGGTGGATGAAAGTGGCAAAGTCCTGGCCGATAGCGGCTTAGTCATTTCTCAGCTTGAGGCCCAGAATGGCAACCCTGTGGACGGCAAACTCACCCTGACGCAGAGAGCTGAGAGCCTATCGTTTCAGCGCCTTATGGAAGAGCACCTCTATTGGGCCTTGGTTTACTTCCGCTGGCTTGACCCACATGGCATTAAACACTGGGCCCCTTATATGAAGAAGATCCTTGGTGTTCCTGGGCCGGTGCTAGCTATTTTAAAACCGTTTGCCCAACGCATTGTGCGCAAGCAACTCGCTGGGCATGGGATTGGGCGACATTCGCCAAAAACGATCCAGGACATGGCCATCACTGATATCGGAGCGCTTGCTCATTGGCTCGGCCAGAAGGAATGGGGTTTTACTGATCAGCCAACGATATTTGATGCCTGCTTAGCGGCCCATGTGGGGGAAATCATCTCGCAGCCCTGGGAGAATGCGATCACTGTGGAAACGCGAAAGCATCGCAACCTCGTTAACCATTTCGAACGTATGATGACACGGTATTATCCAGAGCTTAGAGGCTCAGAAAACGCGGTCACCGGAGCGCCCTCATGACCGATAAAGGTTATGTGAACCCCCAACTACTCGTTGAGACGGATACGCTTGAAGTAGAGCTTGGCGCCAACGATCTGAGAATCATTGACTGCAATGTCGTCATGGGAGCTAAGCCTGGTGGCGGCTACGATATCAGGAGCGGCCGTGAGGATTATGATGCTGATCATATCCCAGGTGCGGTGTTTCTCGATTTCCTATCTGAGCTTTCTGGTGAGCACCCGAACCTTAAATTTATGATGCCGGCAGCAGAAGACTTTGGGCACGCTATCGGTAATGCCGGAATCGGAAATGACCACCGCATCGTGCTGTATTCGCGCGGTGCAAATTTCTGGGCCACGCGATTATTCCTAATGTTCCGTGCATTCGGCTTTAACAGGTGCCGCGTTCTGAACGGCGCATGGGATAAATGGGCCGCAGAACACCGTCCAACGACGATAGAAACACCTAACCTTCCGATTGCCGAATTTACGGCAAACCTACAACCGGGACAGATCATCGGGAAAGACGAAGTGTTGGCCGCGGTTCAACGCAAAGATACCTGCTTGATAAACGCGCTTTCACCAGAAATATTTTCGGGTGAAGCGGTTAACGCGGCTTACGGGCGTCCCGGCCACATCTCGGGCAGTGTAAACCTCTATGCCTACGACTTGATCGATAAGTCCGACAACACGTTTGCAGATGCCACGGCTCTTAACGAAAAGTTCCAAGCGGTTGGCGCCTTTAACCAAGAAAACATCATCACCTATTGCGGTGGCGGAATCTCGGCGACGACGGACTCGTTCGCGCTCATGCTCCTCGGTCGGGATGATGTCGCGTTGTATGACGGCTCAATGACTGAGTGGGGTCCCGATGAAAGCCTTCCCATGTCAACGCTAGCGGGTAAATAAATACGCAAAGATGCTTGGACCCCTATTGGTCTTGAAGCCAATCCCGCCACTCATTGTGGTAGGTTTCGCGAAGCAGGTTCTTCTGGACCTTACCCATAGCGTTGCGCGGTAGGCTATCCGATTGCAAGATCTGTTTCGGCACTTTGTAGTTGGCCAGGGTTTCCTTAAGGGTTGATCGTATAGCCTTCTCGTCCAGCGGTTCTTTTTTTGCGACAATGATGACCAGCCCAGCTTCACCAAAGTCCGGGTGCGGCATCCCTACGACAGCGCATTCTTCAACGCCTTCGATAGCATCGACGATTTGTTCGATTTCCTTTGGGAAAACATTGAAGCCGCCAGAGATATACATATCCTTAGCGCGGCCAATCAAAGTAATTTGCCCGTCTAATTCATATCGGGCGATGTCTCCCGTCCGAAAGAACCCGTCTGATGTGAACTCTTCAGCGGTCTTCTCGGGCTTGTTCCAATAGCCGGAGAATAGGCCCGAGCTCTTAATTTGTAATTCACCGGTCTCCGACGCTCCGACTGGTTCATCGTCATCGTTAATGATCCGAAGGGTCACGCCGTCTAAAGGCCAACCTACGGTTCCAGCTCGTTTGGGTTTGTCAGGGTTGGCGCTCGTGATGATTCCAGCTTCGGTCATGCCATACCGCTCGACGATGGCATGTCCCGTGCGTTCCTTAAATGCATTGCACGTTTCGTCGAGTAGGGGTGCCGAGCCGGAAATGAACAGTCGAATAGACGTGCAGGCTTCGCGCGTTAGCGCGGGGTTAGCGAGGAGTCGCGTATAATAGGTTGGAACACCCATGAATACCGTTGCCTTGGCTAGATCTGAGATCACTGCATCGGATTCGAAACCGTCATGAAATAGCATACCGGTGCCGTTTATAAGGACTGTATTGGTCGCTACGAACAAGCCGTGGGTGTGAAAGATGGGCAGGGCATGTAGCAACACATCATCCGGACCCAATTGCCATGCGGCATGGAGTGCTCTCGCATTCGCAGCTAGTGCACCGTGTGAGAGTGTTGCCCCCTTAGGCTTGCCGGTTGTTCCCGACGAATAAAGAATGGCGGCTGGATCGGCGGCCTCCAAAGTGACAGTCTTAAATTTTGTGTCGTGAGCAAGCGCTTGTTGGGCGAAGCTGCCCCTACCATGAGCATCCAGACTGAAGCAATTGGGCACACCGCATTCGCGAATGGAGGCACGTAAGCTTTTCTCGCGTATCGCATCGCATACGAAGAGTGCCGGTTTTGCATCCGTGAGGAAGTACGTGAGTTCCGCATTTGTGTAGGCGGTATTAATGGGCAGATAAACTGCTCCTGCACGAAGGCACCCTAAATATAGAATAAGAGCGGCTGCAGATTTTTCTATCTGTGCCGCGACCCTGTCGCCGGGCTTAATACGCAAAGACTGCAAAAGACTTGCGACCTGGGCCGATCGACTCTCTACTTCTGCGTAAGAAAGGACCGAGCCTCTCGCTTCTTTAATGAACGGGTTACTCAGATCTTTTGGAAATTTCTGTTTGAAAACAGCATAAAGGTTGGCAGACATAAAAATAGCGCACCTAGTATAGAATTGAGTGCCCCTGTTTTCTCTAAAATAGACTGTAAGTGCAAGCCCGCGTTACGCGGTTATGTTTAAAGTCTGCGCTAGCCCCTGACGTTTGGCGGCCCATCCTGAATATTATTGGACAGCTTCGTCTATTAGCACGCGCGTACGGTTTCCAGCGTTAGGGTCTTGCGTCTACTCACCGTCCGTTGCCGGACGCTGAGTAACAGTCTGGCTCTCCTATAAGGCAGGCAGTGCTGGTCAAGGTTGTCAATACCATCGACCACAAGAAGGCCCCCACCTGTTTAACTATTACACCACCTCAATTGCGCGCCGTTGGATCAATGCACACCTTTATAAACTATAATAAATACAATATGTTAGAGCTCTTTTATGGGTGTGCCTGGGTCGGCGAGGCGGCTGATGTTGGGGGTTGCTTTGGCTGCGACAGCTTTTTTTGCTTGAAGAAAGTCCTTGGGGCGGTTCAGCGCATGTACGGCCACTAGAATTCCATCACGCAGATAGCAAACTGAAAAGGACCGTGTATCTGAATCGCCACGGACGACAACCTGATCATCCGGGTCGCTGATCCCCGTCATTTGAAGCTTGATGTTGTATTGGTCAGACCAGAACCAAGGTACTTCCGCGTAGGGTGACTCTTTTCCGAGGATCGTGTTAGCGGCGGCCTTTCCCTGGCTGACCGCATTCTGCACAGACTCTAGTCGCAGGCGGCGTCCGAGCAGATCGTTGGGGTGATTAGTGCAATCTCCAACAGCATAAACTTTGTCCGTCGACGTTCGTGTGAACGCGTCCACCACAATGCCATTATTAATTTCCAGGCCCGCTGATTCAGCCAATTCAATATTGGGGATTATTCCGATTCCTATGATAACGACGTCCGCCGTCAACTTTGATCCGTCGCTACACAGCACATGTTCAACCTGTCTCTCGCCTTCGAACCCAGACACGGTGACGCCAGTGCGAATATTGACTCCTTCTTCGCGATGAACGCGGGTGTAGAATTCAGAAACAACAGGCGCGACGACGCGGTTTAGAACGCGGCCCCCCATTTCTAAAACAGTGACTTTGCATCCGAGCCTGGAGGCAACGGCAGCCACTTCAAGGCCAATGTAGCCACCACCAACGACCGCGAGATTAATGCCAGGCTCCAAGGCGTCACGGAAACTAAGCACGTCATCAATAGTTCTTAGGTAATGGATGTTTTTCAGGCCTACACCATCTGCGGTCATTGAGCGCACGCGACCGCCGGTCGCTAGGACGATGGACTGCGCGGCTATGCTTGATCCATCGCTTAGTGTTACGCAATTCCCAGGCGCAATCGCAGTGACCCGCTCATTGAGTTTTATTGAAATATTGCGCTTGGCGTAAAAATCTGCCGCTCTTAGATATAGCCGCTCTTGTTCTAGTTCTCGAGCGAGAAACTGTTTGGATAGCGCGGGTCTTTCGTAAGGAATGTAGGGTTCATCACCGACAATTGTAATTGAGCCTTCATACCCGCCCTGTCGCAAAGAGATCGCGGTCTGCCCGCCAGCTTCTCCGGCGCCGACAATGACTACTGACTCTGTCATGTGTGTCTCTCTAATTGGATTGCGGTGAATCTGCACGGTCAGACGCAGCTTGTCTTACACTCTAAACATTAACCGTTGACGATGTAGCCACCAGCCACAAGACGGTAAATTTGGCGTTGGGACAGTTCGTCTCTGTCATCTTCACCAAACTTCATCGCGTTACTGCCTAGGCATGACGAGTGGTCGCGGCTAACCTATACCCTATCATCCTGCTCTACAGTCTGTTCTTACAGATAGATCAACGTATTTTTGGACCTTTATCTTGAACGCGTCTTCAGAAAAACAAGCTGCAGCGTTGACCGCGCACTTGGCAGACCATGCGCCGCGCACGTGGCAGCGCATGCTGTCAGGCCGCCGCTTGAATCTTCTCGACCCGTCGCCAATGGATATTGAGATTGAAGATATTGCCTTGGGGCTGGCCCGCAATACCCGCTGGAACGGCCAAACCCAGGGCTTCCATGCGTGGAGCGTGGCGCAACATTCTGATTTTGTGGTCGATATCCTGCGGCGGCTTCAGCCTAAAGCGACGCCCGATATTTTAATGGCGGCCAAATTGCACGATGCCTCCGAATACGTTACCCATGACCTTATTACCCCGCTCAAAGCCGTCGTCGGCGATGTTTTTAAGGAAGTAGAGAAGCGGCTTTTGCAAGCGATTCGGCTGCGATTCGGTCTTTCTGCAGTTCTTCCAGCCTCTACTGAAGCGTTAGTCAAGAATGCGGACAAGATCGCTGCTGCGACGGAAGCCGTGCAATTGGCCGGATTCTCAAATGTGGAGGTACGAACCGTTTTGGGGCTTAGCGAAAAACCATTGAGTGGTGTTGAGCTGGTTCCAGTTCCTGTGGCTGAGGCTGAGAAAGCGTTTCTCGATGGATTTCGTGCGCTTGAGGCTGCGATGGTTTTGCAGAGGCGCTAGGTGCCATAGAGGTGGGCGGTTCCTGAGTAATGGTGGCCCGACGAACAAAATAAAGTGAGGGAGCTATATGTCTCTTAGTCGAACAGCAATTTACTTAATTGTATTCGCGGCATTGAATGGATTGATTGCAGTAATCACCGGTTCTCTTGCTGCCCATGGTATTGAGGCAATTGCACCCGTTGGCGAAAAAGCGGCGGCCTGGTTCTACGACGGCAGTGATTTTCAAATGAAGATGGCTTTTGGTATTATCTTCGTTGCATTGCTTCACGACCGTGTTGCCGAAGGTCGCCAGCGCAAGTTGATGCTCGCAACGGGCATTTTATTTGGCGCCGGTATTTTTTGTTTTTCAGGGTCTCTGTATTCTCTGTCTTTCAATGGCCCGGGCCTTCTTGCTCCGGTCGGGGGTTTATCTGCGATGATTGGGTTTTTATGTCTTGTCTTTGGCGCGATTTCATCTAGCGCTAAATCACTCTAGCGCCATGACCCGGATTAGCTCTTGGGGCATGGATGTGGTCCTTAAATACAATTAGGCGCGCCAGTTCGGGGCACGCTTCTCGATAAAGGCAGAGATACCTTCGGTGCAATCCTCATCCAGCATGTTCTGAGCCATGACTGCGCTGGCATAGACATAACTTTCGGCTATGGGTTTCTCTATTTGTTCGTAGAAGGCTTTCTTTCCTAGAGAAAGAATATGAGCTGACTTAGAAGTGATCAGCTTGGCCAAAGCATCAACTGTTTCGTCCAGATCATCATCTGGCACAGTAGAGTTGATGAGGCCCATGGTTTCAGCCGCGGCCGCCGTTATAGGCGCCCCTGTTAGCAACATTTCCATAGCTTTTTTGCGCGAGATTGAGCGGCTTACAGCTACGGATGGGGTTGTACAAAACAGTCCAATATTGACCCCGGGTGTCGCGAATTCAGCTGAATTCCCGGCAAGGGCAAGGTCGGCTGTGGCGACCAGTTGGCACCCCGCTGCGGTGGCAACGCCATGAACTTTCGCTATCACAGGTTGGGGAAGGCGCACCAAGCGCATCATCATGTCCGAGCAACGGCTGAACAGGATTTGTGTTGCGGCTGGATCGGGGGTTGCTTTGAGTTCTTTAAGGTCGTGGCCGGCACAGAATGCTGGACCCGCGCCCGCAATGACGACAACGCGGGCAGACGGATCTTCAGCAATATTACTAAGGTTATGAATCATGGCATCGATCATGGACAACGATAGCGCATTGCGGGCTCTAGGCCTGTTTAGCGTAAGCGTGCATACACCGCTTTTATCATGGCGGATAACAAGCGGTGTTTCATTATTTGCCATTCTTATGCTCGTTTATTTTCAATAAGTTCGGTGAGTTCGCCAGCCGGGCCTGTGAATACCACTGAGCGCTTTCCGTTGTATTCTTTGACCGGTGGGGTGATGAATTCCAGATCTATGCTGTCCAAATCATCGCAGTTAAACGTCGTCATAGCCACGCCCTGTGGCAATTGACCTTCAGCTGTCTGGCGTGGGCCGGTGTCCGCCGTGTATTCATCAAGCTCGATATTGTTGCCCTGCTCGCGACAGCGCACTAGTCCAATATTGTAAACAATATCATCGGCCCGATTTTGCATTTGGGAGATCAGACCGCCGGTCGTCGTAAAGCGATATCCGCCACCACCCATATTGAATGTCTCGCCGTAAAATCGTTCCATTTCATCAAGGTCTGTTCCAGCGAGCACCATGATAAAGGGGCGATCTACAGGGCCGCGCGGCAATGGTAAATTAGACTTGGAGCGATCGCCGGTTTCACACGTCAGGTAAATTACTTCCTCGGCTGGCCCTTTGTATTGAACTGCACGAATGGATGATGTGCCGCCCATGAGATTAGAGGGTCCGGCGAGGTGGGTGAATGCAGAGGTCTTTAGTTCTTCATGCAATGCGTCAACGTCATCGCAGATGATCTCAATGGCATTCCAGCCCCAGGTCGTCATCGCCTGATAACCGGGAATGGGGTCCACTTCGACTGCTCGGATGTAAACGTCATCACCCGCGGCCGATTGCAGCAGAATATAGGGCCGGCCAGCCGTGTTTGGTGTCCCCCAAGACGCTGCCAGGGTGCCGCTGACTGTGCCGCGCTCGTGCACGGTGTAGTCTAACCAAGTAGTGTACCAGCGCTCAACATCATGGAGGTTAGGGGCGCCGATGGTCGCCATTTTGATTCGGCTCAGCAAAGGTTTGGTCTCCTGGGCTAAAAGGGTGCTAGGTAGCGCTGTCGTGGCAGCGGCAGCACCAGTTAATGTGAGAAAGGCTTTGCGACTCAAGCTAGCGTGTGGCTTTTTGGTCATGTCTAACGATCAGCTTCGATAAGTTCTACTAACTCTCCAGCTGGCCCCTTAAAGACCGCTGAGCGCATGCCGCCGTATTCCGTTATGGGGTCGGCAACAAAGTCGGCGTCAACTGCATCTAGGTTATCGACATTGAAGGATACCATGGCGCAGGCTTGCGGCAGCATACCTTTAGCAGCTTGGCGCGGCGCGCTGCTGTCTGTGTACTCATCAAAATGAATGGCATTGCCGCGTTCACGCAGTGTGATGAAGCCTAAGCGGAACATGGCGCCCGCTTCTAGTCCCTGCGCCTCTGCTACCAATTTATTTGGAGTAGGCATGACAAAACCTTGACCAAGACCAAACGCAGCACGGTAAATTGCCATTGTCTTACCGAGATTTTTACTGGCAAGAATAACGATGTTGGTGCGACCGACATCGTCTCCTGGCAATGGAAGGTTGGATTTCCCCCTGTCACCGGTTTCGCTGTTGAAATACAATACTTCACCAGCGGGGCCAATGTACTGAGACGCCCGGATGGTTGACCCGCCGCCCAGGTTCTCTGGGCCACCGATATGCTCGAATGGAGAACCGTCCATTAACCTTTTGTGCAAGTCATCTGTATTATTGACGATAATTTCGAAGGCGTTCCACCCGAGAGTTGTCATCGCCTTGTAGCCGGGGATAGCTTCCGTTTCGATGGCGCGGATCATAACGTTTTCGCCCGTCATCGGCCGCATTAGCACAAAGGGCCGCCCAGCCATGTTGGGTGTGCCCCAAGATGTCGCCATCGTCTCACTTACAGCCGACCGCTCAACCACTGTGTGCCCTAAGTGCGTCGTGTACGCGTTTTCCACGGCGTCTAGGTCAGGAGCGCCGAGTGTCGCGTATTTGATCCGGCTCATTATGGTGGTGGGCGCTTGCGCTTGCAGTAGACGCGGACTAACGAGCGCGCTTGCGCCTACGAGCGCCAAAAACTCTTTGCGAGAGAGGGTCATGAATACGTCCTTTGGTCGAGCGTGTTTGAGTGATTAGGCCCTACGCGTTGTTTTTAGTCGTTGTCGACAATGGCCCGCACATTGATTTCCATTTTTAACCCTGGGATTGCTAGGGCGCTAACCCCAATGACCATGGACACGGGTTTGTGCCCTGCGGGAAAGAAATCCCTTACATCCTGATAGGCGGGGTTGGGATCAATGTTCGCAAGGTCGACGATATAGATTTGAATTTCCACCACGTCTTCTCGGGCTGCTCCGGCGGCCTTTAGGGCCAGGTCTATATTTTCCCAAGTGAGTTTCGATTGCTCTGCCAATGTATCTGGCATGGAATCATCAGGCCGCAGGCCGGCTTTGCCGCCAAGGAGCACCATCTTTCCCGCGCCCTCAATGGTGACAAGCTGAGAATAGCCTTCTGGCTGGCTTAGGCCTTCTGGATTCCAACGTTTAATCTCGACGTCCGCCATAGCGGACAATGGCGTCATTGCAAGAACCGCAAGTAGGGCTGGCCATGTTTTCATCGTCATCGAATTGCTCCTCAATGCTGAGTTTTTAGACGTCTTCAATAATTTCGACCCACTCACCGGATGGGCCGACGAATGTTGCGGCACGACCACCTCCATAGAGGACGGCTGGAGCAGCTGCATAGGACACGTCGAGCGAATCAAAATCATCTGTTGTTAAGCTCATCATGGAGACACCCGGCGGCAATTGGCCAGGCGCGCGTGGGCGCGGACCGGACAAGCCGATAGGGTAGGCATCGAACTCAATTGAGCTGCCAGCCCACCGTCCTTTTGCGCTACCCATCTCGATTGCAGTATCGCGATCATAGCCAAGGGCGTCCGAAACCATTCGCACCTTAAATTCTTGAACATTACCAAGTTTCATACGCAGAACGTGTTTGTAGAACGCGCGGCTCCCGCGAATATTAGGCGTGCCAACTACGGCATTAAATATACGATCGACGGGTGACTTTGGTCTGATGAGGTCGAACTCGTTTTCGCCCGTCATATCACTAGCGTAATAAAACAATTCTTCACCTGGACCTCTAACCTGCATGGCATGGACGCTCGCGTAGGCTTCGCTCAATGGCCGTGGCTCGCCGATGACATCAAAGCCTGCTGATAAGACCCGCTCGTTAACGGCATAAATATCTTCAGAAATCATCTCGATAGCATTGAGTCCCCAGGTCGTCATGGCGTGATATCCAGGAACGGGGTCAACTTGAACAATGCGAATGCGAAAAGTTGGGTCGCCGCTTTCACAGCGCATCATGACCCAAGGCCGACCCGCCATCGCAGGCGCACCCCAAGATTCTGAGACGCCTTTGCTCACCGTGCCTTTGTTGACCTCATAAAGACCAATGCCAGCTTTATACATGGCCTGAGCGGCAGCAACATCAGGAACTCCGATGGTCGCGATGGCGTGGCCAAGAATCGGGTTTTTCTGCTCTATAGCCTCGGCTCCTGCGCTTGAGCTTGATGATGTCAAAACTGTTACCGCTCCAGCGCCGGCGATGACACCGCGCCTTGTAAGGTTCGATGTGTCTTTTGCACTCATGACTCTTCGATGAGTTCAATGAGCTCGCCGACCGGTCCGCGCGCCGTGCGTGTGCGGCCGCCACCGTAGGCCATGGAAGGGTCGCTTACTGCTTCGCCTACAAAATCTAAATTAAGACCATCAAGGCTGCTAACCGTGATGGAGACTGTGGAGCATCCAGGGGGCAGTTGACCATCGGTCTGCGGCCGGGCGCTAAAGCTATCCGCATAGCCATCGTATTCAATGAAGTTGCCGGTGTCGGCCAGGGCCATGAAACCCATGTCAAAAATGTGACCCTCGGGAAGCCCTTGAGCGTCGGCGACCACCCCGATGCCGGTTTGCATATCGTCTTCCCGCTTCATGGAAAAGGTTTCACTGTAGTAGCGCTGGGTTGCCTCGACGCCATTGCCGGCCAGGATTACTATGAATGGACGACCGATGAATGCGCCAGCCGGTGGAAGCAGGGAGTCTGATGCACGAACACGGTCACACGTGAGGTACAGTATGTCGCCAGCGGGGCCCTCCACTTGCATAGCATGAATAAAGGCTAAGTCACCGCCCAAGCTAGCGGGCTCGCCGATAATTTTGAATGGGCTGTTGAGGAGCTTTTTATTCAAGGCGTAGACGTCGTCGATGATGAGCTCAAACGCGTTCCAGCCTAAAGTATTCATGGGTTTGTAGCCTGGAACCGCGTCGATTTCGACGGCTCGAAGATAAGCGTCATCGCCGCTTTCAGGTTTCATCAAAATATACGGACGGTCCGTCATGGCGGGCGCCCCCCAAGATGCGGCGAGACCTGCGCTGATGGTGCCGCGCTCACAAACGCTGTATTCTAGCCATTCTGTATACCAGGATTCGATGACCCCAATGTCCGGTGCCGCCACCGTGTTGATCTTAAGTCGCTTAAGGAGCGGTGTGGGGGTATCGGTCATCGGGACATCCTTAATTAGTTAGGCGGACTCTTCAAGAAGTTCGAGCAATTCTCCAGCAGGCCCGACAACCGTTGCCAGTCGTCCACCACCGAAGGAGATGGGTGGTACAATTGTTTCAACATTGAGGTCGTCTATGCTTTCAACCATAACTGATGTGATCGCGATGCCAGGGGGTAATTGGCCGTCGTTCCGCGGCCGGGGGCCGGTATTTTTGCCATAGCCGTCTAATTCCAAAATGTTGCCGTGCTCCGACATCCCGAGAATGGTCAGCGGGCGCTCGCTTCCTTTGGGTAGCCCTTGAGCATCGTTGATCAGGTCAATGGGCGAATTGTTAATCGGCCCACGTGCCATGTCGAACGTGTCTGCGTACCAGTCTTGAAGCGCATTAATGTCTGGCCCTGCGACAACCATAATAAACACCCGGCCAACAAAAGCGCCTGGGCGCGGCAGGAGAGAGTTGGTCCGGTCGCCGGTTTCAGCTGTGAGGTACAGCACGTCTTCTGCCGGCCCCTTGAACTGCGTGGCGCGGATGGAGGGATAGTTCTTTAATCCCGCCGGTTTGCCAAGAAGTGTGAACGGTGAGTCTAAGAGCTTTTCGTACAAGGCGTCGGGATCATCGACGATGATTTCAATCGCATTCCAGCCCCACGTGGTCATCGCTTTGTATCCAGGGACAGGATCAATTTCTACGGCGCGGATAAAGACATCCGTGCCGCTTTCCGGTTGCATCACGATGAAGTCCCGCCCGGCAGATTTTGGCGCGCCCCATGAGACCGCCAAATCTTTGGCCACTTGCCCGCGCTCAACGACTGCATAGCCCAACCAGTCCCGGTACAAAGGTTCAATGGCACTGAGATCGGGTACGGCAATTGTTACAGTTTTGATGCGCTTTAGTTTTGGGACAGCCTTTGTCATAGAAGACTCCTGCGCATGAGGTGACGGTGGTGATACAACAGCGGCTGCTGTTGCGGCGGCTCCGGCCGTACTCAGTGCCACCCGCCGTGAAACGCCCGATTTGGTGTCAGTCATAATGTTATGCCTGTTTTTTGAATGCGTTTAGAATTTCAGAGCCATTAGCAGACCAGATACCTTCGTGACCTTTGATCCACCCCAGTAGCTCGTCGAGGTATTTGATGCGATAGTGTTGGCCCATGATGTAGGGCGTCAGCACGAGCGATAGAATGCGCCCGCCATACTCGTTGGTCTCGTCGTAAAGTACAGAGAACGCATCTTCGACTTCTTCGACGAACTCCCGTTCGCTGTGCTTCTTGTCCATGATGATGGTGCGGTCCCAGATTTCGTCACCGTGGGGCATGGCCCAAATGTTTCCGGCATCTTCATTCATCTGGTAGGGCATTTCATCGTTGCCCCAGTCGCAACTGTACTCAACGCCGTTCGCCGTGAGGTGCTTCCCTGTATTAAAGCTCTCGGATTTTCCAGGGGACCACCATCCCGTAACCGGCTGGCCAGAGGCTTTGCGAAGCGTGCTCAAGCTCTCTTTAATAAGGGCCTTTTCTTCCGCATCATCCATGCCGCCGTAATGTACTTTGCCCATGTCGACGCCATGGCCGATGATTTCATCACCGCGTTCAGTGATCTTGTTGATCAAGTACGGGTACCGCTCCGCCACCTTGGAATTAACGGCAGCCGATGCCTTTAGGTCGTGCTTATCAAGCACTTTCCAGATCCGTTGAATCCCGACCCGGTTGCCGTAATCGCGTGTGGTGTAATGCCGCAAGTCAGGGTACGGCGTGACCATGCCGCCTGGGGCCTTGAACGGTTTTGCCGGTTGGTCGAGCGGGAAGAATTCCAATGAATAACTAATCCACAGCGCCATCTTGGCGCCGCCTGGCCATTGAACAGGCTTGCGATCTTGCATGCACGACCAGTCATAAAGGTCGTGATCCATGCCATGTCGACGATTGGGGTATTCTAAATATGATTTATCTAGGGTCATGGTTTAGCCCCCCTTCCGTGCGGCAATATCTGTGGCGCACGCATCGTAGTAATTTTCGTAATAGTACTCGGCAATCTCGCGCCCAGTGGCCACCCAAACATCTTCTTTGGCGTGCCCTGTGATGTATTCCAGGGCTTCTTCAAAGCCGCGAATACGGTGCGGGTGACCCACAGCATAGGCATGCAATGGAATACACATGACGGTGCCGCAGTCCGCGCCTTCTACAAGCAGTTGATCGAATTGGTCTTTGATCATCTGACCATACCGACGGGGCGTGCCCAGGTAAGCGTTGTAAACAATGATGTCGTTAATCTCTAAAGAGTAAGGCATGGAGATTAGACGTCCGGATTTCACGTTCACCGGTTGTGGTGTGTCATCTTGGAATAAATCACAGCTGTAAAGAAATCCGTACTCGGCCAGAAGGTCGATAGTGCGTTCTGTGTGAGTCAGGGCCGGAGCTAAATAGCCAGCGAGTTTTTGGCCGGTTGCCCTCATCACAGATTCTAAGCTGTCTTCTAAGATGGCGCGCTCTTGCGCTTCGTCCATCTCGTATGTGTACCGCGTGTTGTAAATCCCGTGCGAGAAGAACTCCCAATCGCGCTCTTTGGCTTCTTCTATCAGCTCTGGGTGATGATCAATGAGTCCAATATTCAGCGAGACCGAGCCACGGACTTTATATTTGTCCAACACGTCCATGACGCGCCTGTGGCCGACACGGTTTCCGTAGTCACGGCTGCCTGCCATCAGCACATCCGGGCTTGGGCGAGGCCACGCGGCCCGCTTCGGATTGACCGGCGGGTTGAGTTCATAAAACTCAATGTTAGGGGCAACCCAGAAGGCGACTTTCGCGCCATTGGGCCATGTGATCTTGGGGCGACCTTCGTAAGGCCAGTAGTCGTAGAGTTCGAGATCGGGCTTCACGCACCCCTCCTCATTTTAACGTGATGAAAGAACAAATTTGCGAACGGTTTAGCCCTGGCTTTTCAGCCAAATCTTCACTGCGTCGACGGACTCAACGTCGCAATACTTTAGGAGCAGGTCCGTCAAGTTTGCGAAATGATAGCTCTCGTGTTTATCAGCGACACACTCTTCAATAACCGTTGTGCGATAGCCGCGAGATAAACTGTCTACGCCCATGGCGCGTACGCAGCCTGATGTTGAGCCGCCTGTAATGAGGAGCGTATCAATCTGGTGATAGACAAGAAGCGATTGCAAGTTAGTTTCAAAGAAGGGCGACGGCATCTTTTTGTCCATTACGATGTCGCTGTCTTTGATATCTAAGCGATCATCAAACTCTGATCGTTCAGAGCCGTACTTAATGTTCTGTAAGCTGTTGGGTGTGTCGGTTCTGGTGCCCCACACGCCGGCGTCTTCGCCTGACTCAACGTAGGCGACGTAGGTCCAAATGACTGGCCAGTTATTTGCTCTAACCAACTCGGCCACTTCATTGACGTATTGCAGCTGATTGGGGTTGGTTTCGTATGCGGTCTTAAATAGATCCTGCCGCGTGTAGGCTTTTTGAATATCGATGTTAATCATCGCGGCTTTTTTCCCGAAGCCGAACTTTGCGCGGGCTGGATTAGCTTGTACGTCTTCGTAGAGTTGACGGGCTGTCTTGTCTGACATCTCCATATCAATTTTTCCCCTTTACCATTTATAGCGTGCATTGTTTTTGTAGCTGCAGTCGCGGCCTTATTGAGAGCTAGAATAGCGGTGTGTCTCAGGGAATCAAACCATCCTGATAGTAAAGGTGTTCTCTCGACTGTGCCCTGTTCGCGTTGCGAAGCCTTATTTTGCGGCTTTTTTGACGCCCAGGTCGTAACTCTTGCCGCTTTCTAACAATTCGGAGGTGCCGAGCAGGTTGTTTAGGCCGTCAAAATCGAACATTCGGTCTCGTACTTGCGCGGTAGATCCGTCTTCCTTGAGGGCTTTCAGGTAGTCCTGGCCTGCTTTGGCGATGATTCGCACCATAGCGCCTGGGAAAATGACGAACTTAAAGCCCAAATCCCCAAGGTCGTTTGCGGATGAGACGGGTGTTTTTCCACCCTCTACCATGTTTGCGAGCAAAGGTACTCGTCCAGCGAATTGCTCTCCTATGGTTTTCATTTGCTCCAGGGAGCGAGGGGCCTCAATGAACAGCATGTCGGCACCGGCCTCTACGTAGGCCTCGGCGCGCTCCAGGGCACACTCAAAGCCTTCGACCGCAATGGCATCGGTGCGCCCGACGATGACCGTGTTCTCATCTAGGCGTGCATCCAAGGCCGCTTTGATTTTTCCGGTCATTTCACCGGTGGAAATCAACGTCTTTCCATCCAGGTGGCCGCAGCGCTTTGGCATGGTTTGGTCTTCGAGCTGAATGCCCGACGCGCCGGCGCGCTCAAACATACGCATGGTGCGTTGGGTGTTCAGTGCATTACCAAAGCCTGTGTCCGCGTCGACGACAAAGGGAATTTCAATGCGGTCGCGAATTTTGGAAATCGTATCTGCGACTTCGGTGCATGTGGTTAGCCCAATATCGGAGCGCCCGAGTCGGGAATAGGCGATGCTTGCGCCACCGACATAGGCACAATCGAAACCAGCTTGTTCCACCATTAGCCCGGTCAGGCCATCGTACATGCCTGGGGCCACCACAGTGTCTGGTCCGGCGAGAAGCTCTCTTAGGCGTTTTGTGTGGCTCATTTTGGCATGGCTCCTGTCTTGAGTTCCCCGGCATCGATCTTCTTTTTGAGGAACGGCATCAGGCCTCCCAAGGAGATCATCTCCATCAGATGTTCCGGGATTGGAGACACTGCATAGTTTTTGCCAGTGGTCTTGTTTTCAATGGTGCCAGCGATGGCATCAACTGTCACTTCGTCCTGGGCGTTGATCTCATCCGCCTGCGGGAAAATCAAAGCGGGAACGCCGAAGTTCAGCATGTTGCGATAAAAAATGCGCGCATATGACTTCGCTAGGATCGCGCCGACGTTTAAGTGGGCAAAGGATAAGGCGGCCTGCTCACGCGCGGAGCCCACACCAAAAGCTCTGCCTGCCACAATGATATCGCCAGGCTTTACGTTGGACGCGAAGCTTGGGTCGATAGCTTCAAGGCAATGGCTTGCCATCACGTCCATGGGTTCTTTGAAGTAGATGCCCGGTGCCATGACGTCCGAATTGATCTCATCGCCGAAGACCCAAGTCTTTCCGGTGACCGCGCTCACGATAACATTCCTCTCGGGTCGACAATCTCTCCAGCCACCGCTGCCGCTGCTACGGTGTACGGAGACCCTAAGTACACAAAAGAGTCGTTCGATCCCATGCGCCCTTGGAAATTGCGATTGGTTGAGGAGATGCAGACCTCACCATCCGCAATGATGCCCGCGCCTAGGCCAGCGCAGGCCCCGCAACCAGACGGGAGAATCATGCCACCCGCTTCGGTGATCGTCGCCAGTGTTCCGTCGGCCGCCGCTTCCCGCATGATTTTTTTGGAAGAGGGTGCGACCATCAAACGCGTGCCTGACTTAACTTGCCGTCCCTTAAGCACAGAAGCCACCATATGAAGGTCCGTAAGCTTCGCGCCAACGCAAGCGCCGATGTAGGCTTGGTCCACATGAATTTTGTCTTTTTCAAAGTCTTCAGCTGGGCCGGAGTTTGAAGGCTTGTGAGGCGCGGCCACTTGCGGCACGAGTGTCCTGGCGTCGAAGTTATGCTCTGCGAAGAATGTTGCATCGTCATCGCTGCGCCACTCTAGTGCATCGGCTGCCGGTTCAGTGCCGCCTGCGCGAATAGCTTCCAGGGTAATTTCGTCTGGTGCGATGAGTCCGGTTTCTGCGCCAAGCTCAGCAGCCATGTTCGTCAACACCATGCGTTCCATCATCGACATGTTTCTGATGGTGTCGCCGCCGTATTCGACCACTTTGAAAGCATTCTCCATACCTAATTCGCGGGCCAGGAACAACATGATGTCTTTAGCGGCAACGCCTTCACCGAAGGCTCCAGACCAATCGACTTTGATGGTCTCTGGAACGACCGACCAAATATCGCCCGTGACAACGACGCCACTCATCTCAATGGCGCCAAACCCAGCCATGTAGCACCCGAAGGCGCCGCCCATGGTGGAGTGGCTATCGCCACCGCAGCAGAACATTCCCGGCTGGAGGTGGCCGTTCTCGGCCATCACCACATGGCAAATGCCTTCCATGTCGTAGAAGTGCTTGATGTCGAACTTCTTCACGAATTCGCGCGTTAGTTTGAGAATGGCGGCGCTTTGCGGGTCTGCAGCTGGGACAAAGTGATCCGCAACGACGATGACTTTCTCATTGTCATAGATGCCGACGCCTAGTTGCTCCAACCGAGGCCAAATTTTGCGTGGCCCCCCGGAATCGAGAATCATTGCCAGATCAACCGCGCAGGTTACGATTTCGCCCGGCATCACGGCGGCTTTGCCCGATGCTCGCGCCATAATTTTTTGTATCAGTGTCTCGCCCATAACATACCTGTGTTCTTTTTCTTTCGCGGGCGACTGTAATCCCTTCATCGCACCGGACCAACAGAAAGGGCCCATCAATTTTCCGCTGGACAACATGCGCGCCAGGTATAAGGAGGGGCGCTGACTGAAAAATGGCCGATCAATTGACGGATACTCTCGAATTTTCTTGAGATCAAAGCAGGGAATCCCATATTTCCTGATATATAATGTGTAATATTATTCTGACCGAAAGCGGAGACCGCTATGAGTAGCTCTGTGCCTTTGCCACCGCCATATGATCGCTTGAACCGTCACTCGCTTCTTCCAGAGCCGAGTCACGATGATTCAGCGCGTATGAACTTTCTGGCCAATTTGAATGTCCATGTCGGTGCAGTTCTTTTTCCCGGCGTATCCAAGGCCTATGAGGCGCAGGTGAAGCCAGCCTTTGAGAAAGAGCACGATCGTGAGCCGGTTTCTGCCGTAGAGGTGCGAGACGCCATGAAAAAGGACACCGCGTTTCAGACTTGGTCCGCTTTGCGGCGCAACACTCAGGAAGCGCGCCAGGAAGTCGGCCGGTCCTTTGTCTTCAAGCAGCTAGGCACCTTGGTCGAGCGGGCAAAAGTGATTAATGCTGGCAGCAATCGTTTGCGTTTGGACGCTTCCGTTGAGATTCCTCGCTATCTTTCGGCGGCAGATAATCACCTGATGCCAGGGAGCTACTACACCGAGGTCGTGCCTGACGATATTTCAGCCCCGGCTAATTATGAATCAGGTCACTACACCACAGTTGCCGGGGGCACTGGCCCGAAAAGTGATTTGGTTGGGCGAACCATGGTTGCGTGGCTGAAGGAAAATCACCCAGACTTCTCGCCCAAGCGGATTGTCGACATTGGTGCCGGTGCCGGCTTCAACACGATGCCGTTTGCTGAGGCCTATCCCGATGCTGAAGTTTGGGCCGTTGACGTTGCGGCCCCTATGTTGCGGTATGGCCATGCCCGTGCAAAAGAAATGGGTGTCGAAAACATGATCTTCCAACAGGCTGACGCAGTGACGGTTGCCATCGAAGATGGTTCCGCTGACCTGGTCATCTCCGCGATGTTTTTCCATGAGACGTCAACCAAGGCTATGGATGCGCTGTTAAAAAAATCTAAAGCCATGCTCAAGCCCTATGGGTTGATGCTGCATATGGAGCAGCCAAACTTTGATCCGGACACGACGCCGTTCGAGAAGTTCGTGCGCGACTGGGACTGCTGGTATAACGCCGAACCGTTCTGGGCCAAGCTGCACACCATGGATGTCGTCGATGAGATGGTAGCTGCTGGTTTTGACCGCGATGCCACATTTGAGACGTCTCAACCCATCGATCGGTATGACCCCACCTATCCCAAGTGGGTCGGGTCTTTTAGTCGCCATGCTCACGAGGCAAAAATGCGCGAAGGTGCAGAAAAACCTAATCCGAAGAAGTCTGGCGGAATGTATATGTTTGGGGCGACCAAACAGCCCTAAAGGCGCTCTTTCGCTTGTGACTGCGCCTCTAACCCCGCTAAAGTCGCGCCACGCGAAAACTACCTGTGCGCCAGGCTGTGTGCTGCGGACAGGATGACAGCATGTAAGGGATAGTCATAATGGCTGCAGAAACATCAGCAGGGTCTCAACCTGTTTCCTACGCCACCAAGTGGGGCAAATTTAAGTGGGAAGACCCGTTTCTTCTTGAAGACCAGTTCACCGATGAAGAGCGCATGGTGCGCGATACTGCGCGAGCCTATGCCCAAGGTAAGCTGCTACCGCGGATTATAGAAGCCTATCGGTCCGAGACTTTTGATCCAGATATCTACCCAGAAATGGGAGCTCTTGGTCTACTGGGTTCGACGGCGCCTGAAGCTTATGGCGGCTCTGCCCTCGGTCACGTGGCGTATGGGTTGATTGCGCGGGAGCTCGAGAAGGTTGACTCCGGCTATCGCTCGATGGTCAGCGTTCAGTCGTCCCTCGTGTGTTATCCAATCGCGGCCTACGGCACCGAAGAGCATCGCCAAAAGTATCTTCCTGGTTTGATCAAAGGTGAGTTGATCGGATGCTTTGGTTTGACCGAACCGGACTCCGGCTCGGACCCTGGCAGCATGGTCACCAAAGCTGTGAAGACAGACAATGGGTACGTTCTCAACGGCACAAAGTCATGGATTTCTAATTCACCAGTGGCAGACGTGTTTGTCGTTTGGGCGAAGACCGAAGACGGCGTCATACGCGGCTTTGTTCTCGAGAAGGGAATGAAAGGACTTTCGGCACCGAAGATCGAAGGGAAGCTGAGCCTTCGTGCTTCGATCACGGGACAAATCGTGATGGAGAATGTTGAAGTCGGAAACGACGCGTTGATGCCGAATGTTCAAGGCCTCAAGGGTCCATTCGGGTGTTTAAACAAAGCGCGTTTTGGCATCGCCTGGGGCACCATGGGGGCTGCCGAAGCCTGTTGGCATGCGGCACGCCAGTATACGCTGGACCGTAAGCAGTTTGGCAGGCCGTTGGCGCAGAACCAACTTATTCAAAAAAAGCTCGCTGACATGCAGACCGAGATTACTCTTGGACTCACGGCGGCGTTACAAGTTGGTCGGAAGGTTGATGCAGGCACCTGCGCGCCAGAAGACATTTCCATCATCAAGCGTAATAACGCCGGGAAGGCACTCGATATTGCGCGTGTGGCGCGTGACATGCACGGTGGTAACGGCATCTCCGACGAGTATCACGTCATGCGTCATTCTATGAACTTAGAATCCGTCAACACCTACGAGGGCACGCACGATGTGCACGCACTTATTCTTGGCCGCGCGCAAACCGGCCTACAGGCATTCTTTTAGGAGCCACACATGAAATTCGTTTTTATTTGCACGGACGACGGTAATCAGGACGAAGTCCGTGCCCGTCACTTGATAGAGCACTTACGCTACGTTGAGAGTGTGCTCGATAAGATCGTTATTGCTGGCCCATGCATGCCGTCAGACGATAGTGACGATCGCCAATACCAAGGGTCAATCATGGTCTACCAGGCAGACAGTGAGGTGGAGGCCCAAGCGCTGTTTGATGGCGACCCCTATGTGAAAAATGGGGTGTGGAAAAAAGTACGCGTGATGCCGTTTGCGCCCGTCGCCGGGAAATTAATTGGCGGTAAAACCTGGCGCATTGAAGGTGATGAAATGATTCGAGCAGAGCCCCACGGACTTTAGAAAAATAAACAAGATTGGGAGTATAGAGATGAGCGTCGACCCTGCAGTAAAGAACGACCGTCTGGTCGAAACACTAATTGAAATTCTTGGTACTGATCAGGTTATTACGGATGAAGCGGAGCGCGCGTTTTACGCGAGCGATGTTTATTCTGTTGGCTCAACGCCGACTGTTGCGATTCGCCCAGCCGATAAAGACACGCTCGCTAAGGCGATCGCTGCGGCGACCAAAGAAGGGTATGCGGTAGTGCCGCGCGGTGGGGGCATGTCATACACCGGTGGGTATCGCCCGGTGCGTGAGGACACAGTCACTGTAGATATGCGGTCTCTGAACAAGATCATCGAGGTCAATGAAGAAGATCTTTACATCACGGTAGAAGCTGGTGTGACATGGCAACAAATTTATGAAGAACTGAAACCACGTGGCCTGCGCTTACCGTTCTTTGGGACGTTCTCTGGGTCCGTTGCGACGATCGGTGGTGGGTTATCCAATGGCGCATTGTTCATGGGTACTGGCCGCTATGGAACGGCGGCAGAGACCGTTCAATGTATGGAAGTTGTGTTGGCTAACGGCACATTATTAAAAACGGGCCAGCCCGGCTTCAAGAATGTAGACAAGCCGTTCTACAGAACTTACGGACCCGATCTCACGGGTTTGTTTGTTCATGACGCTGGCTCGCTTGGATTTAAAGTGCAGGCGACATTTAGAATGATACGTCCGCCTGCGATTACGGATTTCGCCTCGTTCTGTTTCCCCGACATGGAATCAACTGCCAAGGCCTTGTCTGAGGTTGCGCGCACTAGCGCCGCAGAAGAAGCCTATGTCTTCGACCCAGGCTCCACAAAAAAGAACATGGCAGCGGCAAATATCGTTGATGATATCAAAACCTTTAGCGCTGTGGTTAAGGGACAATCTGGTTGGCTCAAGGGTTTGGTAGAAGGCGCAAAGCTTGTTGTCGCAGGGCGTGATTTTATGGAAGAGGGTGCATTCTCGATGCATGTTGTTGTGTCTGGTAATTGCCGTGCAGCGACTGATACTGACCTAGAGACCATTCGCGCCGCAACGGCTAAGTTCGGCGGCGAAGAAATTCCTAATTCTATTCCAAAGGCCGTGCGGGCTGATCCGTTTAAGCCGCTCAACGGCATTCTTGGACCTGATGGAGACCGCTGGGCTGCGCTAAACGCTAAGCTTGGACATTCTGGTGCCATTGCTTTGATGCAAGAAACAGAAGCATTGCTGGATTCCTATCAAGAAAAGATGGATGCCTGTGGCGTGTTTATGACGCGGCTGATGATTGCCATCGGCCAGAACTTTTTTTCCTATGAGCCGGTTTTTCACTGGTTTGATGAATGGTATCCCGTGCACAGGCGGACGCCGGAGCCGAGCCACCTGAAGAAGCTGATAGAGCCGGAAAAGAACCCTGAGGCAGAAGCCCTTGTAGATGAAATGCGGAAAAAAGTTGTGGTAATTTTCAGTAAGCATGGTGCGGCATCGAACCAGATCGGCAAGACCTATCCGTATTTTGACTCAATGCTGCCTGAAACAGCGAAGGTCATGGGCGGGATAAAGAACTTGCTTGATCCCGAGGGCTCGGTGAACCCTGGTTCACTTGGTTTCCCAGAGCGCTAAAAGGCACCGCTGGGGTCGCGGTTATGGGGACCCAAACAAGCCAAGGCCGACCCAAAACCCATAAAAAAACTATAAACGGACGTGTCGCGATCGACCCACACCCAACGGATACTCACCTCAAACGGACCACGATTCTCGTTAACGATTGTGCGCGTTCTATTGCGTTCTATCGCGATGTTATTGGTATGATCGAGTACTACAATCAAACTATGTCCGTGGGCGGCAAGATCATCCCAGCCGGAGAACCTGGTGCGAAGGTGCACCTCGGCATCATGGAGGGCAACCGGTCTAATATTGCCAAGCTCGGTATTCTTGAATGGACCGGCGCACGCTTACCGGAAAAACCAGGCTTCGCAGAGCGCACCCGTCTGGGTATTGGCGACACGGTCTTTGTCTGTGAAACGCCGTCTATGGACCCGTTGATCAAGCGCCTGGAAGCCTCTTCGGATTGTCGCGTTCATTGTCCGCCATATGACTGGTCCATGCCCAGGCCAGATGGCAGGGGTCAGACTGAAATGACCACAATGTCGTTCTTTGATCCCGATGGGTTCTTTTATGAGGTTAATCAAAAACGCAACGCGCCCAACATCGACGCTTTTAGCATCAAACGCACGACCCTCATCGTTCGCGATATTCAGAAGTCGGTCGACTTCTACAAAAATGTCATGGGTATGAAGGTTTCCTACGACCAAGAAATGACAGTCGGCGGCGAAGTGCTTCCCGCCGGCCAGCCTGGCGCTCAGGTTCGGCTTGCAATCATGCAAGGCAATGACCCAGAAGTTGGGATGCTCGGCCTTATGCAATACCTAAATCCAGAGATCGAAGATCCGGGACCTTATCCAAAAACCATCGGCATCGGTACGGCGATGTTTGTGGCAGGCGCTGAGAACGTTAACGACATCAAACGCCGTATGATCGAAGCGGGCGACGCCTACAATCACACTATCCATTGCGAGCCAGGTCATGACGAAGTGACTGGTGCTGACGGCAAGACCATCCAGCTGACCACTATGTCGTTTTTCGATCCCGATGGGTATTTTTACGAGCTCAATACCCGAAAAGAAGTGGCTTAATCATGACTGAATTCCTCTCTGATATCATTCTCAAACGCACGACGCTGATCGTACGTGATGCTGACCGCATGAAAGATTTCTACGAACAGGTTCTGGGATGGAAACTCTCATATAGTTCTGAAATGGATCTGTCCTGCGGTATTGTTCCATGCGGAAAGCCAGGCGATCGGGTGAAGTTGTACATGATGGAGGGCGTCGACCCAAAGATTGCTAAAATAGGTCTACTGGAATGGCTTGACCCTAAGTTGCCTGATCCCGGCCCGCCTACCCACCGCCTTGGCATCGGCAACGTCGTATTGGTTGCTGACGTGCCAGATATGAACGACCTCATGAAAAAGGTTGAAACCTTTCCGGGCGCCAAGGTTCACTTTGCACCGGAAGATGGTGTGTTCCCCGACCCGCGGGGCGAGGGGAATATTGAGTTCTCAAACGCGGCAATGTTTGATCCGGAAGGATTCTTTTACGAACTTTATTATCGCTATAATCGGCCCAACCCAGATCAATTCCTAATTCGTCGCACCACCAGCATGGTTCGCGACATTGAACGCACACTCGATTTCTTTACCAACACTCTGGGCCTGACTAAAATCCAGGACTCGACCATGGACCTCAAGGGCATGCTTGCGGCTGGCAAGGCGGGCGACACGGTCCGCTTCGCTGTATGCAAGGCTCAGCATGAGTACTATGGCATGGCTGCAGGGTTGCAGTTTTTGAAAGACCCACTGGATGACCCTGGCGACGCGACATGGGTGCCGGGCATCGGCTCTGCCGTATTTGTGGCCGGAACGGATAACGCTGCGTCTCTATTCGAGAAGGTCAAAGCGGCAGGCGTCAAGGTCACGTGTGAACTGTTCAGCCGCACCGTACCCAAAACCGGTGGTCAGGGTGAAACACAAATGTATTCCATGGGCTTTCAAGACCATGATGGCTTCGTTTGGGAAGTGAACCAGCGGGATGGCTAAGTATCGGTCATTAATCTCCGCTTGATTTTAGATCGGACATGAGCGCTCTCATCGCCTTTGCCTCCGCTGCATTTCCTTATCTACGGCTTTAATTCGCCTACCGAAGGATTTGTCGCGGGCGCGGCGTTCTGCCACAGACAGGCTATTGAAGTCACTTTCGACCTTCAGTTTGCGATAGCGGGCCACGCGACTTGCCTCTAGGGCGCCTGTGTCGACCGAGGCACGTACAGCACAGCCTGGCTCCGTCTCATGATGGCAGTCTGAGAATTTACATGAACCTGCTAGGTCTATGATGTCGCTATAGAAATCGCTGATGCCGTCTTCTACGTCGGCCATTTGCAATTCGCGCATGCCCGGTGTGTCGAGAAGCCAGCCGCCCACTGCCAATCGATGCAACGTGCGTCCGCTTGTGGTGTGGCGGCCTTTGGCATCGTCTTCACGAATATCACCCACGTCTTGAATATCGGCGCCGGCGATGGAATTGACGATGGTTGATTTTCCAACGCCGGACGACCCAATGAGGGCAACCGTTTGTCCCACGCCACACCAGGGTTTGAGGGTTTCTACTGCCTCGGGGTCGCGGGCATCGATGCACTCCACCACAAGTCCGGTCAATAACCGTTCGGCCGAGCGGCGGAGTTCTGTTGTGTCGTCCATGAGATCGGCCTTGGTCAGTACGATCACTGGTGTTGAACCTGCTTCTTGGGCGAGAATCAGATAACGCTCTAACCGGGCGAGGTTAAAGTCTTTGTTGCAGGAGGAGACGATAAACACCGTGTCCACGTTGGCTGCAATTAATTGCATTTTGGCTTCAGGGCCGGCAGCGCGCCGTTGGAAAAGGCTATGGCGCCTCAGTATTCGAAGCACTGTGTGGGTCGTCGCATCGAGGAGTACCCAATCGCCAACAGTCACAGGGGTCTTTTCTGAGAGGGTGACGGGCTCTCTTACTCGTCCGTCGAATTCAGGAGAAGACACATCCCATTCGCCCCGGTGCACCGCAATGATCCGGGCAGGGCGGGTGTTGTTCTGGTCCTCTAGGGACAATTGTGATTGGAAAAAGGTCGACCAGCCGAAGGCGGCCAAGTCAGGTAATAAACTCATGTCAGGGCATCTCAGTCAAAAAAACACAAACGCTCACCACCGGGGAAACCGGTCTGAGGCGGCATTCAAAACTGACCAGGGCTTGCGCACCTAAAAGCGCGCAGGCTGATGAAAGCCTAGACGAGGGGTGAGCTTTCCTGGTCAACCGAGCGGGACGCGGTCTTTGCCATAAAAAAGTTCTTCCGCTTAATGGTTAAAATAATATTAGAGGTATACGCAATAGGCCCTATCATCTTCAAGGAAATTAAAAAAACTCGAGCCTATTATGTTTGGACGAGCGTCGTGCGTTGAAGGTTTTCCCTGTGGCCGCGTGACGCCTCCGTGGCAATCGGTACGACGAGGAATAAGGGAGCAAGGCAGTGTGGCATGATCACGGGCATCAATACCCTGCCTGAGTAAACGGTGATGGCTGGATTGTAACCAGCACTTTTGGGTCACCTGCTGAACAATCCGCCGGCGCCCTTCCTCCAAGTCTCGAGTCCATACAGGATGGCGGATAAGATGAGTGCACCGCGATAGACTGAGGTAGACTTCTCAAAGGTCACGCTTGAGACGATGGTAAGCTGCCGCGCAACAGGCGTTTACCGCACGCCCTCAAGGGCCGCTTAACCAACTACAATTTCTATAGATAGGAGCGATAAAAATGAAGAAACAAAAACCAGCACTAGAGCGCCGCGAGATTCTGACGGCAATAGCGATGGGCGGTGCCGCCGCCGCTGCTACGATGGGCAGCGCTATGCCTGCGCAAGCTTCTGTCCGCAAAGTCGAAGGTGCGAGCTTGACCGGACCATATATAGACCTGACGGACAAGACCGGAAACATGATTGCGGCTGCCCGCTTGCACGGCAACACTGACCCTAAAAAATCTCGCTTTGGCTGGTATGACGGCATTGTCATGGGTGTGGCATCCGGCGGGCCATTGAAAGATATCTGTGGATTTCGTGGCTTTGGTGCAACCAAGTTGGTTCCGCTCACTGATGGCCCGGGGTGGCAGAAACTTCATCGTGAAGTCGGATATTACTATGATTTAGCTACCGGCGAGATCATGGAAGAAATGGAAAACCCATATACGCAAGAAAAGGTTCGGGTTGTTCATGTGGCCAACGATCCGTTCAATACCAAGTACGAAGAGTACTTTCCGTTACCACCCAACTATGGCGGCTTAAATAACGACAACGTGGAACGCAAACCATACCTTAAGCCGTGGCGTGTAGAAGGCGACCGCCTGATGCTAGAGGAGCATATCCACCTCTATTATAAGAACGCTCTAGATCCGAAGAAATGGGTGCGTGAGAGTTCGGGCCCTATGAACCGTGTGTCAGAGATGTTTCTGCATGTGATTTCTTTGGACGACATGCAGAATGAAGAGCTGACATCCGTGCGTGATTACGGATCATGGAACAGGGTAACGCCATGGCTACCGTGGATGCTTATGGGCCAGGCGCCAGGTCACTGCGTTTACAACTGCCTGACAGCCGGTGGCGTTGAGACGGTCGATGAGTTGCCACACAATATTATCGAGTACACGGCGAAGAATTTCCCGGGATATCTCGAGCCACCAGAAACGTTTGAAGAACCAAGCCTGTCCAGTCTTGAGATGTATGCGCTTGAGCAAGAACCGGTTGAGCCGGGTGGTAGCTAACGACTAGCCTTGTTCTAGAATGGTCGCGTAACGCTTGCGTCGGGGGTGCAAAATCACCGTAGCTAAGGCTGTGATGGTGCCCCCGGCAATAAGCGGCGACCAAATCCATAGAGTTCAGGAACCATGGATTAAGGCGCCCAACGCTTGTCCGCCTGCGATGACGGCGTACCGAATACTGAGGGAGCGACCGCGATAAGAACCGTCGACCACCGTATAGATTAAAAAGTTACGATTGGAGAGCAAAGGCCAAGCGGCGGAAAAATAAAGAAGGAGTGAAGACATTTCTCTCTATGCCTTGAACGACTTCTGGCGTCGCTAATCGATTAATCTGCTCTTGCGTTCCGTACTGCGAAGTTCGCTTTGGCTTTTAGAACTAAATCGTAAAGCTCTTGAGCCTGCCCGCCGGCTTCCTTGATCAGCGCTCCATGTGTCGACCGCCCAACCTTTTTCCAAACGGCGAGCTGTTGAGGGGTGAGTTCGATAACAGTCACGTGCTCGGCTGCAGCAAGTATACTTTCTTCATCTGCGCGGAGGGCATCTCCCGAGTACTTCGTAGGTGGATGAGACTGCATGACCATGTCTTGTTGCTCTGTCGTTAGCGTTTCATACCATCGTTTGTTTGCGACTAAGGCAATGAGAGATAGTGTGTGCCTTGTGCGCGTCAGATAGGGGGCTTCGTAAGACGTCCCACTGATATTGTAGACCAGCGTGCTCGTTTCTCCGGCCTCAATGAGCCCCGTTTGCAACCCTGTAACCACCTCATTTGATGCGATTTGAAAGGTATCTGCGCCTAGCGCTTGAACAAATAGTTGAGAGGCCGGGTCGATTAAGGCTCGAAAGCGCATGTCTATGGTATCTGATGGTTTGTAAATCGGTGTCTTGGCATAGATGCCATGCCATGCCGCACCATAGAGCCGGAGCCCAACGATCCCATGTTCTTCGAGTAGAGTATTGATGAACGGGGTAACTACTGTATCGTATATGAAATCGATCTCTGCCCAGGAATCGAAAAGATAAGGTGCGTTAAGGACTGCCAGTTCAGGGACCGCAGTTGAGATGGATTGTCCGCCAACGCCAGCGATTTGAATGCGTCCGCGGCGCATGGCGTAGAATATAGATTCGTCAGATCCGATCTCGCCGCGCACAAGGAGTTTCACATCGAACTGTGCATCAGACCCGCCGCCAAGCCGGTCACTCATTTGTGTATAAAATTTATCGGCGCTTAGAATTGGTGATGATACAGCGCCGATGGTCATAGGAATTCTGTCTGCTGCCGATACATCTTGGCAAGTCAGAAGGATTAGGCTCGCAAGTGTGTATTGAACTCGGCCCCAGATTTTCAAAACTCACCTCGTGTTATGATTTCACAGCCTTAGACATCCTGGGTTCATGCAGCCTTGCGCGAAGTGCTCGTAACCTGTGTCATGTCGAATTAGCGCCCCAAGAAACTGAGAACAGCGAGGGCCCTGGCCGCCTGATCAGCGGGCCTGTCTAATGTTGCGCCGTTTGATAATGCGCATGCCGCATCATCGGCCCACTGGTATCGAACGTCGTCGTCGGTTTTAAAGACAAGCGTTGGAGCAGAGATTTGCCCCAATGCCGTTCGTCCATCCGCACTGAGCGCAGCGGTAATGGCATCGCCGGCATGATTCGATTGCTTCAACGTGTCGACCAACCGTGTGTGTAAGGCCTGTGGATCAATGTCCGGAGTTATTTTCCGCGTGGCGTTAATGCCGCCATCGTACCATGGCCATTGAATAGACTGATCGCGGAGCATGTGCCAACCGCGATGAAGGTGCGTGCCGTCCATCTGCAGTCGTAAATCAGGCATATAATTGACTTTCATCTCTGCGCACAGGTCAGCATCTGGTAGCGTGACGCCGTCGAGGACAAGACGGTTGACGCGAGCGCCATATTGGCCTGCGACAGTCAAAGCAATTAATGTGCTGAGACCGTTTGCAACCAGGTCAAACTTATCCAATCCGAGAGCACCAGTCGCGGCAATCACCGCTGCCGCGTAGCTGGCAGCATCAATTTTCTCGAGTGCATCTGAATCGCCGCAGCCTGGCAAATCCAATCCAAATGCGGCCCGATCTCTACCAAGGGATTTTAAGTAGCTCTCATCGGCTCTGGCGCTTCCTGGCAAATCGTGTAGGAAGACTAGTGGTGTGCCATCTCCTTGTCCGGCGCGACGGACCAGAATCTGGCCATGGCCCGTGTCGACATATCCACGCGTCACCATGCCGCCACCCAACGGATTCTTTAAGGGGTCTGGCGGCGAGAATTTTTCGGCGCCATCGAAATCGGCGTGCTCGGTGAAAATCTCACCCAACCGTTTCTTCCAAGCGCCTCTGTTTGGTGAGAGGCGCTCGATGCTGCTGCCCTTGGGCAAAGGGTCAGGTAGTGCATCAAGGAAGGTGTAGAG
>Ga0302118_10000030_pt1 | contig 51173 bp, 37 predicted proteins | sample AG5_331_MG_FD_203126 | JGI IMG/M metagenome (GOLD analysis project Ga0302118, IMG submission 203126) | Marine microbial communities from Western Arctic Ocean, Canada - AG5_33.1 | ecosystem: Environmental > Aquatic > Marine > Oceanic | place: Canada: Western Arctic Ocean | collected 2017-10-01 | reverse complement strand
ATAGGTGCAGGTATCGCCCTAGGTTTAGCAGGAATCGGAACTGGCCTGAGCCAAGGACCGATTGGTGCAGCTGCTGTAGGAATGATCGCAGAAGATAGTAGTAAGTTCGTTAACGGACTAATCTTCACAGCTTTACCTGAGACCATTGTACTTTTCGGATTCCTTGCACTATTCTTGCTCTGAGCAGAATTTTGTAGGTTTTCTATAAATTATTAATTGAAATACGAGGTGTAATGAAATGACATTGGATGCATTAGCAAACGAAATCGCGGCCCAAGCGAAAGCTGAAGCCGAAGCGATTATCGCTACCGCTAAGCAACAAGCAAAGCAAATTGAGGATGAGGCGACAGCAGAAGCTTCCTCTTTATCCTCTAACGCTAAAGCTCGTGCTAAGCGAGAGAGCGCCCAGTTGTCAGTAGAAGTAGTTGCATCAGCTAAACAGGCTAACCAGAAGCATCTTTTAATTGCTAAACGCGAAGAATTAGATGAAACTTGGGAGTCAATACGTGCATCAGTATCAGCGTCCGACCTTGATGGTCGTTCAGATATTTTGAATACACTTTTAGCTGAAGCAAGTAAATCTGGGACGGACATGATTCTCCGCCCAGTTTCGACTGACCGCAAAGCGCTTGACAACGGGAGTTTTACTCTCGGTGATGACGTTGATGGGTTAGGGGGATTTGTCCTCGAATCTAAAGACGGTTCAATAGTACTTGACTATCGTTTTGATAGTCGTCTAGAAGAAGCTTGGAAATCTAATCTTGGCACTGTAAATAAAACATTATTTGGTAATTAAAAGGTGGATATATGTCAGGGGTAGTAAGTGGTCGTTCGAATATTTACAATGCTTCAGCTCGCGCTAAAGCTCGTAAGGCCTCCCTGATAGATTCAACTCGTATGCGACAATTATTGCAATTAGGTCCGGAATCTATAGGTGCAAGTATCAGTGAGTTAGGATATCGAAACGAGATGGATATTTATTCAGCTCGTATGAGTGGAGCTGATGCTGTAGAAGCAGCTCTTTTCCACAATCTTGATAATGACTTATCTGAAGTAATGAGATTCTGCCAAGGGCCACTTAAATCGATAGTTTCGGTTTATGTTGATCGTTTCGCTTATGAGAAGGCTAAGACCGTTCTTCGAGCAGTGAATGGAGGTTGTTCTGATGAACTAATCGAATCTCAGATACTTCCTTCAGAGAACCCTATGAATTCAATATGGCTTGAAATTGTTAGAACCACTGAGACAGTAGCTGAGGCTGCTAATGCTATGTCAGGTACTCCTTGGGGTAAGGAATTAGCAAAATTAGAAGGTTCTGAAGCTACACTTGAAGAGATGGAAGATGCATTAGACAGACAATATTACGGTCATGCGTTGAAAGTATCTAAAGGAAGGGATTCTAATATCCATCTGATGAAGTATATCAGGACTGAGATCGATCATCGTAATATAATTAATCAATTCCGTGAACTACGTCAGAATATTTCTCCAGACAAACGTTTACAGACGGTTATTCAGGGTGGAAGAATTCAAGATTCAGTGATGGCACAGGTATCTCAAGCAACATCTCAAGAAGCAATAATCGATTCTCTTCGACGTAGTAATTCATTTGATGATGATGGATTTGATGAAGCACTAGAACAGTCGAATATAACTGGTTCACTAGATCCTATAGCATCTTTACTAACTCATAAAAGGCACGCAATGTTAAGGCGTTTCGCGTATCTTAACCCAGTTTCATCATTCCCCGTAATTTACTATATCGAGCGAAAAGTGCTTGAAATTCAAAATCTACGTCTTCTTGTGCGCGGGAAGACGATTGGCCTCACTTCAGAGGTTTTAGAAGCGCATATGGATTTTTGAGGTGAATAATTATGGAAATAGCTGTAGTAGGTTCTCTTGATTTCACCCTCGGTTTCCAACTTGCAGGTATTTTGAGATTACATAATCCAGAAAACCTAGAAGAATTAACTTCAACAATGAAGTCTCTATTAAATGAAAAAGAAGTTGGAGTTATTGTAATTGATAATTCTGATCTATTAAGTCTACCAGAAAGGTTGCGAACACAACTTTCTGAAAGTATCACGCCCACAGTATTGGGTATTGGGACCGAAGAGGATAATACCCTCAGAGAGTCCATCAAGTCGGCACTAGGAGTCGATTTGTGGAAGTAAATCCTAGAAAAAAATAAAAGGAAGTGAATTAAATATGAGTGAAGAAAATGGAGTGATTTATCGCATCTCTGGACCAGTTGTAACCGCAGTAGGCATATCGCCACGAATGTATGAAGTTGTACGAGTAGGTGACGAAGGTTTGATGGGAGAAGTCATTGAATTACACGGCGACCAATCTGTTATACAGGTATATGAAGAAACTTCAGGAGTTAGACCTGGTGAACCAGTTATTAGAACTGGGCAGACTTTGTCTGTTCAACTAGGCCCTGGTCTTTTAACAAAAATCTATGATGGTATTCAGAGACCTTTACCTGAACTTGAGAAGACTATGGGAGTTTTCATCAAAAGAGGAGTTGATGCTGACGGACTTGATTTAGAAAAAATTTGGGCCTTTAATGCAACAGCTAAGGTAGGCGACACCGTATCTTCGGGGCAAATTCTTGGAACCGTTCAAGAAACCAAAACTATTGAACATAGAGTTATGGTACCTCCAGGGACTTCCGGCGTGATTAAGAGTATTAATTCGGGAGAATTTAATGTTACTCAAACTGTTTGCACATTCGAAGATGGTACTGAAGTTCAGATGATGCAAAAATGGCCCGTCCGAACACCTCGTCCATTCACGAAGAAGCACGCTCCAGAGGTTCCTTTGCAAACAGGTCAACGGATTTTAGATTTCCTTTTCCCACTTGCTAAGGGTGGAACTGCTGGAATCCCTGGTCCATTCGGCTCAGGGAAAACAGTTACTCAGCAGCAACTGGCGAAATGGTCAGATGCAGATATTGTTGTTTACATTGGATGCGGTGAGCGTGGCAATGAAATGACTGAAGTTCTCGATGAATTCCCTCATCTTATAGATCCTAAAACAGGAGAGGCTTTGATGAATAGAACTACTATGATTGCAAACACTTCAAATATGCCCGTTGCAGCAAGAGAAGCTTCAGTATATACTGGGATTACAATTGCTGAATACTTCAGAGATATGGGCTATGATGTAGCTCTAATGGCTGATTCAACTAGTCGCTGGGCTGAAGCAATGAGAGAAATATCCTCTCGTCTAGAAGAGATGCCAGGTGAGGAAGGTTATCCAGCATATCTTTCCAGCCGTCTTGCAGAATTCTATGAAAGAGCAGGTCGTGTTGAAACTCTTGCAGGAGGCGATGGTTCAGTATCAGTAATTGGTGCAGTATCACCACCCGGTGGAGATATTTCAGAACCAGTTAGTCAAGGAACTTTACGTATCGTTAAAGTATTCTGGGGTCTAGATGCAGGTCTTGCAAGACAAAGGCATTTCCCAGCAATTAATTGGCTAAACTCTTATTCACTTTATCCACCTTCGCTTGATCAATGGTATAGGGATAACATCAATAGTAATTTCCCTGAAATCAGAACTGAGATTAGTGCTTTACTTCAAGTCGAAGCAGAGTTACAAGAGATTGTTCAATTAGTTGGTTCAGATGCTTTGCCAGTTGACCAACAGCTGACTCTCGAAGTAGCTCGTATGATTAGAGAATTTTTCCTCCAACAAAATGCATTCCATGATGTAGATACGTATACTGACTTAAAACTCCAGTACACTATGGCTAATGCTATTCTTACATTCCAGGAAGAATCAAAGAAAGCCCTCGCAGGAGGCGCTTCTCTTGAGGATGTAGTTAACGTGCCAGCACGTACTGATCTCATGAGAGGAAGGTTCGAATCGGGTTACGATGGTAAAATCGATAAAATGGTAGAAACTATGAAAAAACAAATTGCCGAGACTATGGAGGATAACTGAGAGGTGGTATAAATGACTGGAAAAGAATATAGAACAATCACTGACGTAAAAGGACCTCTTGTGTTCCTTAATAAAACCGAACCTGTTGCTTTTGGAGAAATCGTAGAATTACGACTTACTGATGGTACTTTGAAGAATGGACAAGTCCTAGATACATCTGATGATCAGGTTATTGTCCAGGTTTTCGAAGGTACTGCTTCAATAGATAGGCAAACAGGGATAAAATTCCTTGGGGATGTATTCAAATTACCTGTTAGCACAGATATGATTGGACGAATTCTTGATGGCGCAGGCCGTCCAAGAGACGGCGGACCTGCTATTGTGGCAGATGAAATGGCTGACATCATTGGTGCAGCTATTAACCCTTATTCGCGCCAGAGCCCTGATACATTTATTCAAACCGGGATATCTGCAATTGATGCTTGTACATCATTAGTTAGAGGACAGAAATTACCTATCTTTAGTGCTTCAGGACTTCCTCACAATGACATTGCATTACAAATCGCTAGGCAAGCTAAACTAGTTGACAGCGATGATGACTTCGTAGTAGTTTTCTGTGCAATGGGTATAACAGCTGAAGAATACAATTTCTTCGTGCATGATTTAGAGAGAACTGGCGCTCTAGAGAACGCTTGTCTTTTCGTTAACCTTGCAGATGACCCAGCGGTTGAGAGATTAATTACTCCTCGATTAGCTCTTACTGCTGCTGAATATCTTGCATTTGAGAAAGATTACCACGTATTGGTTATCTATACGGACATGACGAACTATTGTGAATCATTACGTCAAATTGGTGCTGCTCGTGAAGAAGTACCAGGTCGTAGAGGTTATCCTGGATACATGTATACGGATTTAGCAATGTTATATGAGCGCGCGGGGATAATAAAAGGAAAGAAAGGTTCTATCACTCAATTCCCGATATTGACAATGCCTGGTGATGATATTACTCATCCTATTCCTGATCTTTCAGGATACATCACTGAAGGACAGATAGTAATTTCTCGTGAGCTTCACCAGAAAGGAATTTATCCTCCGATTAATGTACTACCATCTCTATCTAGGCTTATGAATGCAGGTATTGGTGATGGTAAAACCCGTGAAGACCATAAATCAGTATCGGATCAACTTTACGCAGCATATGCTCAGGGAAGAGAATTACGTGGTTTAGTGGCGATTGTGGGTGAAGATGCTCTAAATGAACGTGATTTACAGTTGCTTAAATTCTCTGATATATTTGAGGATAAGTTCCTGAGACAAAGTCGTGATGAAGACCGTCCAGTTCAAGAAGGAACTCTTGATTTAGCATGGGAACTACTCTCAAATATCGATACAAAATATCTTGTACGTTTAGATCAGAAGTGGATTGATAAATATCATCCAACTGATAAAAAAGAATGAGTCTATTTAGGGAATTATAGTTAGGAGATGAGAAATATGGCACTAGATATCAAGCCTACCCGCTCAGAACTAATTAACCTGAAACGTAGGATTAAACAAACATCAAGTGGTTATAATCTTCTAAAAATGAAAAGAGATGGTTTATTTTTCGAATTCCGTACATTATTAGCAGAGATGATTAAAGCTAGAGAGGAGCTTGTAGGGACATATCGCGATGCAGTTAAATCAATTGCTTTAGCATCATCTATAGAAGGTGGGTTAGCGGTTAAAAGTGCAGCAATTGCAGCAACCTCCGGTCCAGAAGTCATGGTATCTAGAAGGAATATCATGGGTGTAGTGGTTCCGAAAGTAGATGGTACAAACCTTACAACAACTGTTGAAACAAGGCCGACTGGAATAATCGGCGGTTCACCTTATATTGATGAATCAGCTGATTCATATTCTGTATTAATTTCTAAAATCGTGAAAGCCGCAGAAATGGAAGCTACTTTGAAGCGACTTCTTGAAGAGATTGAAGCGACTAAAAGGCGTGTAAATGCTCTCGAATTTGTTGTAATCCCAGAAATGAAGGAAGCTCAATCATTTATTCAACTAAGATTGGAAGAGATGGAAAGAGAAGAAACCTTCCGTCTCAAGAGATTCAAAAACAAGTAACTTATGCAAACCTTAGTCGCATAGCGACACACACGGTTTGATAGGGGGTAATCTATGTTCAGTAATCAAATACGAAGGAGGGGTGGCGATGTCTGAGATAAAATCAATTGTAATTGATAAGGAAACTTGGAATCAGCGAGAGTTACTTGAAACCATATGTGGTCGGTATTTCGTTATAGGTAATCAGTCTAGTATTAGTGATATGTCTTGGGAAATAAATAGCCGTGATAATGAAAATATTAGTTCATGTCTTATCCGATTAAATAAACATCTAAAGCCACTAAGTATGTTAGGGCTGTTAGATGAAGGGAATCCTCCTATTTTAACCGTGATCAGTTATCCTGTAGATCCTGTAAATGTCCCTCTTTGGCAACAGTCCTTAATTTGGCTAACTATGTTTTCATTCACAACATTAGCCGGTAGTTATTGGATATCTCAATTCCAGATAAGTGACTCATTGATCACATATGCTTTAATTCAAGAGTCATTAATCTATTTTAGTATACCAATTTTCTTAGTTACTTTATTTGCCAACATTCTTCGTAAATATTCCGCCTCATTTTTTGAAGTCGATGTAGGTAATCTAGTGCCGATTGCATTCCCATTAATTTCTCCTTTTTGGCCATTTGGAATTGTTGGAATTTTTGGCCAAAAGAGAGTTGATGCAATTCCCTACCCTAATCGTCGTTCATTAGGTATAATCGAATCATCATCGCCATTTGTGTTCTTGATATCGGGGGCAATATTATCACTAATTGGACTTAACTTAACTTCTTCCTCTCCTCCTGAATCAGTTTCCGAACCGTTGTCACTAACTCTGAATATTATAGCGGATTTAATAGCCAACCTGTTTATTGGTTCAGATATTTCAGTAAAGCTCCAATGGGTTCATCCATTAGCCCTTGCAGGTATGGGATTATCTACGATTGGTTGGATTCTATTTTTACCGATACCCGGTTTTCCAGGTGATCGCATATTATATTCAATAATAGGCCCCAAGGATTTAGAATCTAGTGAAAATGAAACTTCAATATTCTTAGTGACTCTTGGTATGATGTGCATCGTATTCTTGAAAACTACATTTTGGCCTTGGTTAATTCTTGCATCCTTAGCCTCCTGGAGGAGGTTCAGTGGCGAGCATATACCTATGGCTTTAGTAGTTGATGAAGCATCTGGTATTGATACTAAATTTCGTAATATATTTGCTACTATTGTTGTTGCATCATTGCTATTCGGGTTTCCTGGATTACATCCTGTCAAGGAAATTTCAGAATGGGATGGAGGATTAGATGTTACAAGTTGGGATGTTGAGTTATCGAGTGATGAATGGAATGGTAGTTCTAATCTATTTAATTTAGAACCGTTGGGAGTAATTCCAATATCTGGTTCAATACAGGTTTTAATTGATGATAATAATGAAAGATGGAGTATTGATTCTGAATGTTTTATTACGGGATTAATTTGTAACTTCGAAGATATTAGTCAGAGTAATACGGGGGTATTTAATTTCTCAATTTATGACAATGAACCAGATGATATGACACCGGTCCAAATGAGATTTATTGTAGAATCTCAAGGTATTCGTTTAGAGCACATATTGGCTGTTAAATATGATGGAGTGACATCTCCTGAACCAGTTTGGTATAGGGATGCAGATATGCCTAATTCTAGAATCTGTAATACAGTTGAAGTAATTGGCAATCAATCGGGAAACTTATCAGTCAGTGAGAATCCTTTTTGGTCGTTTGAAGAATCAAATTTTATTTCACAGGGGGTAAATGAATTATGCTTAATTTCAGAGAAAGGTGGCTGGGAGTCATTAGAAATCGGTAATTCGGGAATTAGTGGTTATCGTATGGCTCCTGTGATTGAATTCAATCAAGATGATGGTACCAAAAAACTTTGGGATTTACCAATTAATGACTCTTATGTTGGAATTTATGTCTCACCTGATGATGGTATAGCCCTAGGGATTCAAGCGGGCCAAATACTTTTTTCAGACACATATGGTTCTCCAGTATGTCCATCAAATAACATGATTCCAACACTTGATTCTAATTCTGAAGAAAATTTCACTTTAGCAAGTGGTTATCCACTTATTGTTGATGGGAATTACAATGGCCGAAGTATATTACTCCCAGAGAATGGTTGGTTAGTGAATTGCAATACTGTCAATTCATTTTCTAGAGTTATTATTTCGGGTCTAGATTTAGACATTGGTGGTTCAGTTTTAACCGATTCTGGTTTATCATTCTCTGATTTAACCATTAATTCAAGAGTTGAAAATGACATAACTTTAATTCTTGATGTATCTAGTAATTTAAGGGATGATGATTCTCTAAACATATCTGTCCCGAATTTAATTCTTGCAAATGGTTCAGCAGATATTAATATTGATTTGAACGATAATACTGATGCCTGGAGAGTGTTCTGGATATCACAAGAATCTGATAGTCTGACTCTTCATTTTGTTTCAAAGTGCCCTATAGGTGGTTGCTTAAATTGAGAGTTGCGATTATTGGAGTGGGTTCAATTGGAGGGATTCTTCTAGGCGCCTTAGCTGATACAAATGCAGATATCATATGCGTATCTCGGGGTCGTACTGCCTCCAATCTTTCAGATATGGGTTTAGTTCTTCATACTCCTGAAGGTAGTATCGAAGTCGTTCCATCTGAAAGATACTTAGTAGTTGACAGCGAATCTAGTCCTCTTTCAGAGCAAATAAGGGGGACTTGTGATATTGCAATAATTTGTGGTAAAACACTCGATACTCCTGCATTAACTCAGATAGCATCTGAGGTTCTTACTCCCGAGGGTTATGCTTTGACGATTCAAAATGGATTAGGGAATGCAGAGATATTAGCTCATCGAATAGGGAGAGATCGTGTATTTGTTGGTTCCATAACCCATGCTGCTTGGCGAAATAGTGAGGGTGTAGTTCACTGGGTAGGCAGAGGTCGTATAACTTTCGGAGCATTGGATGGTTCTGAAAACAACAAAGCAGAGTATCTGCTTAACATGCTCAACGATGCTGATTTGAACGCAGTATTAAGTGACGATATCCAACAGATTATTTGGAAAAAATTACTAATAAACGTCGCTATTAATCCAGTTTGTGCAATTGCAGGGGTTCGAAACGGGGCTCTTTTAGAGATTAATTCTCTTTGGCAGCAATCTATGCAGGCGATGCGTGAAGCCGCAATAGTTGCACGTGCTAGTGGGGTTGATCTTGGAGATATTGAATTAGAGACATACCTTCGAGATGTTGTGGTGATATCTCCTGAAAATAGGTGTTCGATGCTTCAAGATATAATGGCAGGTCGACCAACAGAAATTGATGCTTTATGCGGGGCAGTTGTTCTTCGAGGCGAAGCTGAAGGAATACCTACTCCCTGTAATGCAATATTACATGGTTTAATTAAAGGAATTGAGAATTCATCTAAATTTGATTAATTATTATAATCTTTATTATAGTGTAAACCGACGTTTTCTTTCCTCTCTAAAGATGCACTTACTACAATTTTTGCCACATGGATGAGGTTCCTTAATTCTACTAAATCTTGTGTGGGTTTACAACTTTCCCAGATTATTTCAACTTCATTTTCTAAATGAATAATTCTTCTCTGAGCTCTCTTTAGTCTAGCATTACTTTTCACTATCCCTACATCCATGGTCATAGTTGTCCTTAAAGCATCTAAATCCGCACGTAGAGGTGCATGTTCTATTAACGTAACAAGATTATCTGCACGCCATAGAGGGATTACTTCTGGCAATTGCTGTAATTCATTTTTCTCGGCATTTTGAATCAAGTTAGCGGCTGCTCTTTCTGAATATACTACTGCTTCAAGTAGGCTATTTGATGCTAGCCGATTAGCCCCATGTAACCCTGTTCTGGCAACCTCTCCTATTGCATAAAGTCCTGGCATTTTTTCACCATCAACTAACGCATGCCCATGTTCATTTACAGTGACTCCTCCTACCATGTAATGTGCCGCAGGTATGACTGGGATAGGGTCTGGACCTAGATTAATTCCATAAGAAAACAGTTTTTTATTTATATTTGGGAACTTTTCTATTAGTTTATTTTTTTTCAAATGCTCAGTTATTAAGAGGACATGTTCATCTCCATTTTTCTTTAGTTCAGCATCGATAGCTCTAGCAACAATATCTCTTGTCCCTAGTGACCCCATTTCAGAGTAATTCTTCATAAACGAGTAATTTTTAGGTTCCGTACTCTCTGATTTTTTCCAGTGAGCATAATTTTCATTCGTCATTAATACTGCGCCATAGCCCCTCATAGCTTCTGTGATTAAGAAAGGTCTTGAGTCATTCACCGCTAAGGATGTAGGGTGGAATTGTATGAATTCAATGTCTTTGATATCTGCTCCTGAACGTAGTGCCATCCCTACTCCGTCTCCTGTCGCAATAGATGGATTAGTTGTGGAACGATGAAGATACCCAACACCTCCGGTTGCTAGAACTATTGTTTTTGCAGGTAAAGTGTGGACTACTCCGGATGGTGATAGGCACCATAAACCAACTACTCCTTCTCTCGGGTCGCCATGTTTTCTTTGAATGAGGTCAATTGCCATCCAGTTTTCTAATATAGTGAATTTTTCATCAATTTCACCAGATGTTGATTTCGTCAAAGCCCTTTCAATTTCAGCTCCAGTCGCGTCTTTTGAATGCAATATTCTTTGATCAGAGTGTCCTCCCTCTCTAACGGTATCATAATCTCCGCTTTTATTTTTATCGAAACGAACTCCATGTTTTACTAGGTCTCTTATCCTATCCGCTGCTTCTAGTACTACTGATCTAACTACTTTTTCATCACATAATCCTGCACCAGCAGACAATGTGTCGGCAACATGCGCTTCTATCGCCTCTTCATTTTCAGGATCCAATACACCGGCAATACCTCCTTGCGCCCAATTTGTATTTGATGTGGATATGCTTTTTTTTGTGATTAATGCTACACTCAAACCTTTCTGAGCACAACGATGCGCTAAGAATAAACCTGCAATGCCTGATCCGACTACTGCAATATCTACAGCGGGCATTAATTCATCCCTGACTGTGGTACTCATGTTAATGTCCATAGGACGTTTATGAATTAATCTTCGCTTAATGTCAGTAAATGACGGCATAAATGAATAGGTTCATTTTTCGCATCGCTGCGCTCTATTTATCCTCAAGGTTCATAGACGGAAATGCGGCAGCGAATTAATGATGTCAGCGAGAAATTGCTGATATTATATGGTGATGGGATGCATCTAGTAAGGATTGAACTTGAAAATTTTAAATCATTTGGTGGAGAAATCACTATTCCTTTTGAAGAAGGATTCACAGCAATAACAGGGCCTAATGGGTCAGGGAAGTCTAATTGTGGAGATGCTATACAATTTGTTCTTGGTCCTAAATCAACTCGTTCACTAAGAGCATCTAACGTTTCTGAGTTAATTTTCAATGGAGGTGGAGGTGGGAAAGCTGCTAGAAATATGTCTGCAACACTTGTTTTCAAGAACTCTCCCGAAATAGATGGAAGGCGTAGATTAAGAATTGATACCGAGGAAGTCAAATTTACTCGTTCAGTAAGATTAAATCGTAAAAATGATACTGTCTCATCTTATTACATTAATGATAATCCTTCTACTGCTACAGAAATGAGGAGGGTTTTAGCCGAAGCAGGCTTACATGGTGATGGCTATAATATTGTATTACAAGGAGATGTCACTAATCTTGCATCAATGACTCCTCATAAGAGAAGAGGAGTCTTGGAAGAGGTAGCTGGAGTCACTGCTTATGATGATGAAATACGACGAGCTAATAACCAACGAAAAGTTGTAGAGAATAATGTTGAAACAATAGATTTGTTTGAAGAGGAACAAAAGCATCGTCTCAAAGGTCTAGGCAAAGAGCGTCAACAGGCATTGAAATTTAAAGAGTTGAAAGATGAGTTAGATGTGAATAAAATTGTACTCCATCAATCTAGATATAGAAATAGATTAGATGAGGTCAGGCTTCTTGGTGAAGAGCGTTCAAGCTATTCGGTACAAATCAAAGGTCTTACCGAAAATATCAGATCAGGTAACCTCAATCTTGGCAAGTTCGATGAAGAACTTGTCCAAATAGGCAACGATTTAGACGATATAATGAGTGGAGACGCTAAAGAATTATTAGATACAATTCGGAAACATGAGATAGATATTGAAACCAACTCCGATAGGGTGGGAGACCAATTAAAAATCATTGAAGATGCTGATGAAGATATTGAAATTATTCGTGGAGATTATCAGGGAGCAGAGTCGGCTATAATCAAGGGCAGAGAAGAGTTGGATTTGGCTACAGCATCATTGTCCGCAGCTGAAGATGATTTGAATAGAGCCGCATTAGATGAGAAACAAGCTAGGGCGGCTATTCAGTCAGGAGATAAGCATGGTCGCGACTTGAATCGCGCACTCGGCCAAGCGACTGATTTAGTTTCAGAAATGCATCAGAATTATTCAGTAGACAAACTAGAATCGGATAGGGCTGAACAAACTGCTCAGATTGCTTCCGAGAAGTTAGCTGATTTCGAAGATGAATATGAACAGGCAACACTAAATCGTGACGATCTGGAGTTAGTTGGTGAGGAATTACAAGATGCCGGTAAAAAATTAGATAGAACTGGTCTTGCAAATGAACTTCAAAGATTGACTAAACAAGAAATTGCATTAAGAGAAGATCGTGACCGAGCAGAAGTCAGAGCACGAGATTCGGAAGTTGAGCTGGCTAAAGCACGAGCCCGTCAAGAAGCGAAGGCGAATAGGCCAGGTTCTGCAAGTACTATTGCGGCTCTTACCAAATTACGTCAAAGCGGAGATATCAAAGGAATTCTTGGGACACTGGGAGAACTATGTTCGCCTAAAGACCCAGTTAACGAAGAAGCTTTGGCACTAGCTCTTGGAAATGGTCTTAGAAGTATTGTTGTGATGAATGATGAGGTTGCAGCGTCTTGTATAAAGTGGTTAAGACTCAATGGCGGTGGGAGGGCAACTTTCCTCCCTCTTAACAAGCTAAACATTTCAAGGCCTCAAGGAAGGACTCTAATTGTTGCTCGAAATCCAGGGATTCTTGGTTTCGCTCATGATTTGTTAGATTATGATTTAGAGATTGATATTGCTGTAAGGTATGCATCTAGGAATACGCTTATTGTGCAATCTATGGAAATAGCGCGTAAGAATATGGGGGGTGTTCGAATGGTCACTCTAAAGGGAGATATTATCGAAGGTTCTGGCGCTATGACTGGAGGTTCACCGGTTGGTTCATCAAGACCTAGTTTCGGAGGAGGTAATCCTGGGCAATTAGGTAATGAAAGACTTGAGAGAGCGGTTGAAGAAGCAAATCTACTTTATTCAACAGTTGAAGCTGCATTAAGGGAATTAAGAACTAATCAGCAGATACTTCGAGACCAAATCCATGGTCTTGACGATAGTGACCAATCAGTAAAAATACGTGAATGGAAATCTGATTTGTCGCGCGCTCAGAAAGATGTTGATGATATAGGTAAAAAAATATTATCTGCGAGAGAAGAATTCAATCTTGCTGAACGGTCTTTTGTCAGCGCAAAGGAGGCAGCAGAAGTTTCTAATCAAAAACATCTTGATTCACTCGAGGCAAGGATAAATGCAGCTACTGCATTACAAAACCACACTCCCGACCATTTATCAGAGATATTACGGAATGCTGAGGAAACCAGAACCGATGCTGAGCGTACAAGGCTTATTTCTGATGCCGCAATACTTAGTGGAAATGAACGAATGAATATTCTTTCAGATAGATTATCTGAACTTGCGAGGCAAATCCAAAAGAGAGAATCATTAGTGTCAGATACTAAGAGTTTCATTAATACCTTGAAATCTTCTATAACTAATTCAAGAGAATTATTAGTTGATTTGAAAGGTCAAGCCTCACAATTTAATGAAGAACAACAGATCCTTACACAGCGTAGAGAGGTTATAGTAGAAGAAAGAGCAATTTTGAGGGCTAACTTAGAGTCGAGTTCTCAGAAACGCGAGACATTCGGTTCACGAGTAGAGGACCTAAACATTCAGATTAATCAGAAAAGAGAAACAGTCAGTGAAATTATTTCTGAATTAGCAGCAGAACATATTGAGGTTCCATCTGCAGATATCCAATTACCTACAGTGGCCGAGGCGGAGAGAGTAGTGCAGGGACTCGAACGTCGCCTCGGTCATCTAGGTGATGTCAATATGTTAGCAATTGAACAATATGATGTTGCTGTTGAGCGTATTGCAGGCCTTGTAGAGGATGGTAAAACACTCAGACAAAGGCGCGATGACCTTGTTGGTATTGCAGATCGGTTAGAGTCAGAAAGGAAAAAGAGACTCCTATTAGTCTTCGAGCATGTCAACAGAAACTTTAGCCGAGTTTATCAGCTTCTCCAACCTGGTGGGGTTGGTAGTCTTAGATTAGAGAATATGAAGAATCCATTTGATGGAGGTTTAGAGATGGATTGTGTTCCTCCAGGTAAGAGTAGCAAAACTCGTAGAAACTTACTCTCAGGTGGTGAAAAATCAATGGCAGCACTGGCATTAATATTCGCTATACAAGATTATGAACCAAGTCCATTCTATTATTTCGATGAGGTCGATCAAAACTTAGACCCATTTAATTCTGAATTAATAGCCACTTTATGTTTGATGCGTTCTCAGAGAGCTCAATTTATCATGGTGACATTAAGAAAAGTTAGTTTGAATCTTGCAAATCATCACATTGGAATTACTCATGCTGGTGATGGTTGTAGTCGAAGAATCACTGATTTCGACCGTGCTGCTGCATTACAAATGAGTGAAGAGATAGAAAAAGAAGAAGCTGCCAGAAAGCAATCTGACGATGAGCGCTCTGAATTAGTATTACCAGATCCAGAAAAAATGCCTAGGGTTCCTGAACCTTTGGGTGCGCCTAAGTCTCTAGGTGGCCTCGCCGAAAGAGCAGGACTAGATGTAGATGACATTGAGGTACCTGATGAAACTTCAAATCTTTCAGGGAATGGTGATTTAGAAGCATTAAGGATGCGGACTGAGGATTGGACCGAAGATATTGAAGAAGCTAATCTTCTCCATGATACGTTAGTAGATGAGGATAATGCAGAGAGTAATAGTGACGAGGTTAAATCGTCTGATATAGAAATTGAATGAGGTAATTTTGTGTCTGTTTTTGATGGTTCTACTATGAGGGATGATATTGTCTCTCGATTACTTGGTGGCGAGGCAGATCTTGAAACTAGTCAATATTTAGATCGTTTAGTAGAGTTATCGTTGGTTGAAGAAGCCGAGCATCAATTTTTGATAGACCCATTCGATAGGTCTGTAGCTCTAGTTTTTCAAATGTTTCAAAATAGTGACCTTGACCCCTGGGATGTAGATCTTTCAGTATTTTTGGAATTATTTAACCAAAGAATAAATGACTCTGAAAATATAGATCTACCCACTTGTGGAAGGTTAGTTCGAATGGCATGGACAATACTTCGGGGCCAAGCAAGTACTCTTCTTGAAAGACAAGAACGTTCTCTTATTGATGAAGAAGTTGAAGATTCGTGGGATTTTGAAGATTCTTGGGAAACTGAATTTTCAGATGAAGATTATAATTTTTCAATAGGAGTACTTACTGGTGCTGCCAGTGATGTTCTTCCAAGTATGTTTGAAGGACGAATACATCGTGAAGAAGGCCGACCTGTGACTTTAGGTGAATTATTAATGGGGCTTCAAGCAGCAGGTAGGCTTTCAGAAGAACAAAAAATGAGGGAGCAAATCGCCAAAGAACGTCGTGAAGCAAATGAAAAAGCTCGCGCTCGATTTGGAGGTAGCTTACATGTTGAAAATCTTGAAGATGATTTAAAAAGAACTTGGGATGCATTGCGCAGCCGTACTGTAGAAGAAAAAACTACAACTAATCTTAGTGATATAGTTGAAGTCTTAAAGGAAAATTCTATCCAGTCTGGATTAAGTTCAGAGGAAGCAGAATCAGAAGCTCAAGTGACTGCTTTAGTTTCTTCTCTTTTCTTGACTCATAGAGGATATGCTGAAGTTTCTCAAGATCTTGATGGTCAAATTAAATTGAAGAATCTACATTTTGAAGATGAGGATTTTTCTACTCTAACTAACCGTATTAACCCTAAAGCATCAATTCATGAAGGAGCGATAATGAATGAGTGATGCTAGTCTTTCAATTATTCTCGAAGCAATAATGTTTACCTCTGGTCGCTCCATGTCTACTGATGAACTTTCTAAAACAGTTGATGAATCTTCAGAGGATGTTAAGTTAGCCCTATCTGAGCTACAGGCACGAATCAAAAGGAGACAAGATTCTGCATTACAATTGACTGAAGTATCAGGAAGATGGATTTTTGAAGTTCGCCCTAGTCTTTCTCCTCATTTACCTGAATCTTTCCGCCCAGATACTCCTCAGAGGCTTCTTCCGGCCGCTGCGTTAATTGCTTATCACCAGCCGATGGCTCAATCTCAGTTAGTGGAAATGCTTGGACAAAGGGCATATGATCACGTGAGAGATTTAGCAAACTTAGGTCTAATCGATAGGCGTCGTGATGGTTTGACTCGTCGTCTAACTACTACTCGTAGATTCGCTGAATATTTCGGATGTCCAGAGGTCGACTATCGTGCAGTGCGCTCTTGGTTCCGTTCTGAAGCTGCTAAAGCAGGACTTACTAGTGCTCAACTTGCAGCATCTCTTGCTCCGGATGAGCAAATGACGATAACTGAATTTACAGAAGAGGGGAATGTCTCTGAAACTTAAAACAAAAATTAGAATTTTACTTTTTCCTAATTTCTAGTATTGCAGCTTCTACTGTTGCCATAGTGATTCTTTCACCACTTTGTTTTACCATGTTTGCGACTATGTCGATTTCATGATCCATTGCTCCTGCTGCACTAATCATATTTTTTAGATGTAGTTTCATGTGTCCTGCCTGTATTCCTACAGTGGCTAATGCTCTGAGTGCTCCTAAGTTTTGTGCCATACCAGCAGCAGCCATTACTTTAGCTAAATCATTAGCACTTTTTATTCCCAAGAGTGCGACATTTGCTTGAGCTCCAGGATGTATTCTTACTGCACCTCCGACTAGTCCGACGGCCATAGGGCATTCAATTGAACCAACTAAATTACCTTCTGAGTCTTTTTCCCAGTGTGTCATTGAACTATACTGTTTTTCATGGGCACAATACGAGTGAGCACCTGATTCAATTGCTCTCCAATCTTGTCCACATGCGATTGCTATCGGTGAAATAGCGTTCATGATTCCTTTGTTGTGAGTGGTTGCTCTAAATGGGTCCGCTGCAGCAAAATGATATGCTTGTATTACTCCATCAATGACTTCAGAGCCTTGTTTCGGGTCTCCTTTATCAGACATTTCTTCAGCAGTGAATATAGCGCTAACTCTTGCCAGTCTATGTATGGCTAAATTGCTGATGATCCTCAGGATGACAGTCCCTCCTGACAATGATTCTACTTTAGGGGCAATGGTTTCAGCCATTGTATTGACTGCATTAGCTCCCATAGCATCTCTACAATCTACAAGTATGTGGACAATAACCATAGGTCCAGACATGGTTTCTATTATTCGGACTTCTACGTCTTTGCATCCTCCTCCGAATTTAACTAATATCGGGTCAACCTCATTACATGCCTGAATCAATTGATCTTTGGCTGCTAGTATTGAATCTCTCGATGCCTCAGGATCTTCGCAATCAACAATTTGAATCTGACCTATCATTATGGGGTCAGTATTGTTTGACCTAAAGCCTCCTTTAGCGTGGCATCTTTTTGCCATGTTGGATGCAGCAGCAACTACGCTTGCTTCTTCAACAACGAATGGTACTAAGTAATGTTCATCATCAATGATGAAGTTAGTAGCGACCCCTATTGGTAGTGAATATCTCCCTACTACGTTCTCTATCATACGATCCGCAGCTTCTTCAGATAATTCTGCATTAGCCCATGCTTGAACTTGTTCGTCAGTTAAACCTGCGATCTCTGCTAATTTATCTCTTCTTTCAGGGACGGATAGTTTGTAAAATCCTTTCAATCGGCTATTGTCTACTGCCATGTTCTCACTATTCTTTGCCAAGACCTATTACTTGTAATCTCTTTGCTTTAGTTAGAATAAATATGGCGTTTATCTTCATGTTTGCCCTTTAGTGAATTCCGCCCCATGTTGCTCAATCCTCGTGTCTAAATAACCTATGTGATCATTTTCTCATCCTATATTGTACGCGATAAAGCGTTAATAGCGTAGTTAACGCTTCGTTAACGCGTTGAAAAAGCGTTAATAATGCGTTAATGTTTTCAGTCAATTAGTGTTGTACTGGAAGTATTTACTCACTTTAATTCGGGTTTTTCATTTCGAAAAAAGCGTTAATACTCTTAAAAAAAGCGTAATGATGCGTGAACATTATGAACTAGTACCTATGCACAGAGTATATGTCAATAGGAGGCGTAACTTTACTCGGCCTACCTTCAGTTCGTGGCAATCCATTTGATAATCGACCGATTGAGGCATCTCGCTCCCACGATCTAGTCGGGCAACAAAAAATACTTCATCGTTGGAGAGATCACATACATTCAGGTTCACCTAGGATGATATTTTTAGTAGGGGATCCAGGGTCAGGTAGGACTTCAATTATTAACACCATATCATCCCAGACTCCAAAGAAATACATCGGACAATATCTCTCAGGAGCTGATGATAAAGTCCGCACAGTATTACATGAAATTGTGACACACTTTGGTACTTTTGAACCTATAAGTAGTATGAATCAATTATCTCAAAAATTAGTATCTATGTTCGACGAAGAAAAAGGCCCATTACCATTAATTGCTTTGGACTATCCATCCCAAGCAATCGATATGAATGATTTTTTATCTCGAATTTCACCGATATTATCAAGACTCAGAGCAATGATAATTGTAAGCTTAACTGAATCTCAGTTTTTAGATTTAAATGTAGGTCTTAAGGAAACATTTGATGAACCGGATAGAATAAAAAACTTTACGAAAAAAGAGATACAAGAAATGATAAATAATCGGATGCGACTAAAATCCAAAGAAAAATGGATGATTAATTCGATAATCCTTGACTCCATACATTCCAGCACGGGTGGTAATCCTCGAGATGTGATACGAATTTTAAAACGCCTAGTTGACGAAAAGAGAGATTTAGGGTGCCATGGGGCACTAGAAAATTTAGTTGCTTGGAGAGATAATCCCCCTGCCTCTAAAATCCAGAATATTCCTCAGCAATCTCAGACTGTAAATCATGAAATTTCTTCTCCAATCCTTTTTGATTATGAAGAAATTGAGGTGGATGAAGAAATTGAGGTGGATGAAGAAATTGAGGTGGATGAAGAAATTAATCCTGACATTTCTGATGATTTGAATAACGACTTTGTTAATCCGGACCCTGATGAAATATCGAGAAATGCAGAGGCTTCTGATTGGTCAGATGATTTTTCAGTTGATTCTAATTATGACGAAGAAGAACGGTTTGAAGATGCTATTTTAGATTTAGATGAAGATATTGAAATCGAATTAATTCCCAAAGATAAACCTAGTTTATCTGCTTCCGAATCGAATTCTAATGTCATTAATAAAACCGGATTATTCATGGAGGCCGGGACAGAACCCCCTCGGAATTCACAAAGAAGTGGTTCATTTAGTGGGTTAAGGTCACGTCTTGCTAAAACCTCTTCAGACATGGAACAAGATAATTCTAATCCTGTAGAAATAACTTATGCTGATTCAATTCATCCCCAATCAACATTAGATAAGTTTACTGATCAAGAAATATATGAGGCACCAAAGATTCCAACTATTTACCCTGAAGATATTGTCTCAGAAGCTCAAGTAGATTCTGAAATCAAGATTCATAATTACAACGAAGTGATGATTACTGAGGGTTCAGAATGGTCTGTTGAACCATCTTTTTCATCAACTTTACCTGATATTCCTATCGGATCTAAATTCGATATTGAAGATGACCTCTCAGAAAAATTACCTGAATTAATTAGTTCTACATATGTCGAAGATCCAATTTTTGAAGAGATTGGGTCACCTATTGAATTACCTATTGAGCCATTTCCTACTCCAATAGTGCCTGCTATTCCAATTGAAAATTCTCCTATTGGAAATGTAAGTCCTAATTTTTCTAAATTCGCTCCTAGGTGGGAGCCAGATTTACCTTTAGATACTAATCGTTTTTATTCACTTTCAGATGCTGAGAGGCTAATATTAGAAATAGCTGCAAAAAGAGAGATATCTCCTTCCGACGATGAGCTGCAAGCAAGATTAGAGGTCGGTAGACCTCGTCTATCACAATTGTATAATAGCTTGCAAAAATCAGGTTTATTGTCTGTAAGGAAACAAGGACGTACACGCTTGTTTAAACTAAGTAGTGCCGCTGTAGATGAATTTTGAGGTTTAAAAATGTCAGATGATGGAAATATAGTTACTCGAGAAAAGGTAGAGAAATATCTTGCATTGACCGCAGAAGCAAGAATCAAAGCAACTCCAATTACAAACAATGATGAAGATCATCGAAGATTAGAGTCTATGCTAAGAATGTGTGATGACTATCAGAATGATGCCAGACATTTTATGGAAAATGGCGATTTAGTACGTGCTTTTGGCGCAATAAACTACGCTCATGCATGGATTGATGCATCGGTAAGAATTGGCCTTATGGATGGTCATGGAGATGACCGTTTGTTTACACTACCTTAATTCTGTATTAGACGTAGTACATTTCTTGAAGTCACTTCAATATATGATCCACCATTATTTATTAGTCTCTCCTTCAATCTTCTATCGACAGTTAAGACCGGCCAATTATTTTCTTTTGATAATTCAAGTAGCATCCCGTCGGTATGCCTTAATTCTTTAGGAGCTGCAATAATCTCTGATTTGCTATCAAGTAATTTTAGCAATAATCCTTTTCGTTGTTTAGAAAGTGAGCTTAATTCTTCCCTTACTTTTTCTAAAAGCAAGTATCTTGGTTTTCCAATAACTTTACTCATAGCAACATCTAAATTTAGGCCTGCATCGATTAATGCAGCCCATCCACAAGCGTCTATTAGGACGCAATTCATCAATCTCACCCTACAATTGTTCCATGGCCAATTAATCGCCATCTTGTCCCAACTCTTCGAGATAATGTAATTCTACTACCCACCTTAGCACAAATTGGTAATCTTAGGGAAATTCTTGACACCTTTCCTTTTTTAGCTACTGTACCTACAGAAGTAGCGGTTGCTGAATTTATCATTATCATCTCATTCATAGAGAGCGGGCGGACTGGATCTGAACCACCATCGCCGCCTGCTACCATCTTTTCTAGTAATTCTAGTTCTAATTCTAAAGATTCCCATATTGGTGGTAATTCACCTTTTTTTGCCATCACTTGTCCCGATAATTCATCGGCCTTTGTAGCGACCGGGTCTAGAGGTGTCGCTATTCCACAAAGTCCTCCTGCGTGTGCAGTATCAAGATCTACTCCTCCTCCTTTTATGCTTTCTATATAGGTCTCAAGTGGTTCCCAACGGGTCTTATTTCCATCTTTTATTCTTCTTCCTGGTGCAATCATTATTTTATCACCTACTGAGAAAGAACCTTCGACTATGCTACCTCCAATAATTCCTCCAGATAGTTCATTTGGACGTGCACCGGGACGGTTTGTATCAAATGATCTTGCAACATACATCAACCCAACTTCTTCTTTAGAACGATCAGGTGTAGGTATAATATGTTCAATCGCTTGAATCAGGATATCTAGATTGACATCATGATGTGCCGAAATTGGTATAATTGGTGCTTTTTCAGCAATCGTAGAGTCAACGAATGTCTTAATTTCATTATATGATTCCATAGCTCTTTCTTGGGATACTAAATCTATTTTATTTTGTACGATTACGATGTTTTTAATACCTGCAATTTGTAATGCTGCTAGGTGTTCTCTAGTCTGTGGCTGAGGGCATTTTTCAGTTGCAGAGATTAGTAATAATGCTCCATCCATAATCGATGCGCCTGAAATCATCACAGCCATCAATGTCTCGTGTCCAGGTGCATCAACAAATGAAACTACTCTCAATAAGTCTTTATTAGAATCTTTTTTACCTTCAGGATGCTTTCCTTTGGCGTAAAATTCTCCTTTATCTGTAGAATAAAACGTAGTATCAGCATATCCTAGTTTGATACTAATGCCTCTTTTCCTTTCTTCGGAATGAGTATCAGTCCAAGTTCCTGATAGTGCTTTAGTTAGAGTTGTTTTACCATGGTCGACGTGTCCGACCATTCCAATATTTACTTCGGGCTGCTTTTTACTTTCAGCCAGAAGCATCATCCCCTAAGGTTCACTCCTCTTCATCAGCTAGGATTGATCCTAGAGATTTATTGCCATATTCTAAGACTTTGAGATTAAGTTGGCGAGTGTCTGTACTTATTGTGTTTCCACGAAGATTTCGACGGCGGCGTAGTCCGTCATATTTATATCGATAAATTTTACCATTTTTCTTAACATATCGCTTGCCTTTGTAACCTGTACCTGCAGTGATAAGTATTGATTTAATATTCCCGCCTTCAAGCTCTGAGCGCATAGCTCGTCCTGTTTTATCAGAGCCTCCAGTTATCTGAAGTTTGTAACCATTCAATGAACCTTCACCCTCACCTACGAACATACCTTCTACTGAATCTCCAATCTTCTTTCCTAGGAAATGATTGAAGTTCGAACCGGTAATTTCTACTGAGAATGAACGACCTTTAGCACTTGGCTTAGTATCGTTGATTACTGCTTTGAAAGATTGCTCACCTGCCATATTACTCACCTTAGACGACATCCCGACATACGACCCCTATAAGAGCGGTTCGGCATCCCCTTTCGGACTGCTGATTCATCTTTGTAGATCTATTTCAATTCTACTAGCTAGATTTGCAGGCGCTACGTTATTCATTGTAATGTGCTGTGTCCTTCCTCTTCCAATGTTTGACTTGCCACCCCTAGTCTCAATTAACCCCTCATTTTCAAGGAATTTTAGATGTTTCCAGAACGTAGTATAACTTTTCGGCTTCGTTTCATATTCTTCACAGACTAGCCGATATAATTTTTCAGCATCTCCAGTATTTATTTCAGACTCCTTTTTTAGTCTTCTACATAGGCCAAGCATTATTAATTTTTGATCTTTTGATAAGCCGTCGACTTGGCTTGGTTCTATTGATGTCACTCTTGTGATACTTTGCTCTAAATCACTAATTAGTACCTCTCCTCTTCCAGCTGATTCCGCTCTTCTAATTGATGCGTCTAGCAATTCTATAGCCAATCTCGCATCTCCTGAATCCGCTGCCATCATTCCTATTTTTTCAAGAATCTCCTCATTTATTGATCCACTTCTACAGGCAATATCTGCTCTTTGCTTAGCAATTTCTGTTAGCCCTTTTTGAGTATATGGTTTTAATTTAAGAATATTACTTGCTCCAAGTCTAGATATGATTGCAGGTTCAAACAATTTTAACAACATCGAATCTTGACTTACTAAAATTAATGATAATGACCCCTGCCTTTCCTGACTTTCGTCAATTCGTAAAAGTTTGTATATCAAGTCAAAATTATCTATTCTTACTAATATGTCAACTTCATCAAGTACCAGTATGAGATGACTATTATGGGATAACAGATTCCTTCGTATTGATTGTATTATTTCTCCAGAACTCAATCCTCTTTCAGGATGTCCTGAGTCTAATATCAATGCTATTCGTTGTAATACTTGAGATGTTGATGGGTGATTTCTACAGTTTACATGCGCTAAAACAATCTTTCTTTTTCCATCTAAGTATTTGACTAAGTCTTCACCGAATCGTGAAGTTAAAACGGTTTTACCTGAGCCAACTGGCCCCGTAATTACTGCTCTACAACTCGAATTATGATTCTCTATATGGGAAAACATACTTGCAATTTCACCTAGTTCTTTGTCTCTGCCAACTAGGCTATCAGGGGTCCAGTCAAATGACAAAGGTTCCTTATTGATTAAGATTTTACCCGCTCCTATACGGTTGAGGTATCCTGTCATCAATATGGTATTTATTCGGTCGTTCTTAGACCTATCCAGAAACTATGTTCAGATAAGGTATTTTATTGATTATTTATCTGTTCACGGTATTTCATCAAATTGATAACCATGTTCCCAACTTTTTTCACCGAGAGATACTTCTAATTCAAAGGGGGTAATAAGTGGTTTAGCATATTTCACTGAATCATCTATTGCAATTCTTGGACAAGCAGTATTTACAAATGCGTCTACTGGATAGAAGTCAATTAAATCAGGACCAACATGGTCGAGGGCTAATAAGTATCCTTTTTTCCCATGCTTTTTCAATAAATTTTTCATTCTTATTGCTAAGTTTCTTCTCATTTGACCTGGTTTTTCACCAATTAATATACCAAAAGTTTTAGCATTATCAACTGCAAAAATGAGCCCCATACGTTGCCTTAATATCCTCTCAATTCTTTTAAATGACATTTCACTGGCATCTCCTGTATATGGGTCGAGTAAAGCTAATGGTTTCCCAGTATGCATTACTAGACCTATTGGATGAAAGTCACCAGACCCAAGGAATAGGTAGTGCCCTATTGATGGGTCATCTCCGGAGTAATTACATCCTAAAACTTGTCCTGGGAAAGTAAGTCTTGCCCCACCTACTGGTATTTCTACTTCAAATCCTGCACTCTCTAATCTTTTCTTATAATCAAATAACAAATGTAGATGCTGGATTGAACCAACGAGTCCCAATTTAGTTCCTGTAAGTGGTGCCACTCTTCCAACAGCATCTACAAATCTCTCCATTGCTTCATCATTTGTCAAATCAATATCTTCTCCTGCCGTTGCTAATCTTGCATCAGCAATTGATTTATGTTGTGATAAAATAGGTAATACAGGGTCTATTATTGGATCTCCCTCATATGTTACTGGGATGAAATGAGTAGGCATTCCTGAATCAATGTTCATTTGTGAATGCCCCATATGCGCAACCAACTCGACTCCCATCATTTTCATTTTATCATGAACTAAGTCACATGCTCCATAGCAAGGATCTGCTGCCAAAATCACTTTAGCCGCAGATTCATCTTCAATAGAATCCATCATCTCTAATGCTTGCATTTTCAGTCCTTCTGGGACTTGTAGAGCTACGAGTCGATGGTCATTTTCTTTGATTCTTTCAACTAAGTCTTCTAGTTGAAAATCGTGTTTATTTAAATCCATATTTTCATCTCCATTAATCTACTATCTCGACTTTTCCATCAATGATGTCAATCCTTGCAAGTGATCTTATTGGCCAATTTGGTCTTTCACGATTTAGTCTTTTTAGACCTTCACCTTTTTCTATTGCAATTACGATGTCTTGTAAAATCACACCCATCTTTTCAAGAGTATCTAATAGTGGCTCTAATGTACCTCCAGTGGATATGACATCGTCTACTATTAGTATACGTTCACCTGGTTTTATGTCATTGATGTAAACTGTAGATTTAGAATATCCTGTTGCTACATCAACTCTAATTTCGCCCTCCATTCCATATGGTCGTTTACGGATTACTACAGTAGGTTTTCCTGTCGCATCTCCAACTGCTGCTAATAATGGTAAACCCATTGCCTCAACGGTTACAATTAAATCAATTTTCGACCATTCTACACTTTCTACAATTAAATCACGTGTTGCACGGAGAACTTTTGCTTCCATACGAGGTATTCCATCAGAAATTGGGTGAATGAAATAAGGGTATTCGCCTTTCCATATTATTGGTGACCCACGAAGAGAATCATGTAGAATCGATAGGGAGTTCATGGGCTTCATGCCCACACACTCAGACTAGTCCTGCCAAATGCTCTGCGCCTTCAACTACCTTGATTGTACAAGGTGTTGGAAATTTACAGTTTGCTTTACGTAATGCATCCCTTGCAACAACGTAATGCTCTGGAGTAGTTACAATTGAGATGACAGTTTGTCCTCTCTGGACACGTGCAGCAGTTCCTACATTCTTTCCAAATGCTTGTCTCATACCTTGTGAAACTCGATCAGCACCTGCTCCAGTTGCTTGTTTATTTTCTCTGAGTATTTGGTGAGGGTATGTGTGCATCCTTAGAGCATAATTTTCCCCTGCAGCAGTTCTAATTCTTGCATTTGCAACTTGACGAGCCGCTTCTAAAGCTTTATCTTGAATTTGACATGGATTATCTGCTAAAAGTAATAACTTAACTGGGAAACCACCCGCTTCTGCTTTCTTCCTGTTACCCATAAAATAACGTAGAATTCGATTATTTGGTACACCGCCAGTGTACTGACGTCTTGTGAATGCCTGACCCTTAAGTTGGCGGTACATAACTGCGGGTTTACGTGCCATTTGAACTACCTCGACTTCGGCCGACTGGCCTACCGTATTTAATAATGAGTGAGTAGAAGAAACTATCTTCAATCACAATTAATCAAGATGTAGTCAGTCTTTTACTCTCATTTTGAACGATTTTAACCCCAATTAGTATCATCACGAATCCGATAATCATAGTATATCCTAATTGTTCATCTAGTAGCCACCAGCCACCTAATATCCCAAAAACAGGTACTAAGAAAATATATGATGAAGCAGCCGTAGCTCCTAATTTCTCAATGCCAATTGTGAACCAGTAGTATGCAATAACTGTTGAAAGTCCTCCTAAGTATAATATGGCAATCCACCCTTCTTCGGAGGGTTTAGGAATACCATAATTCCAAGTGTCATATATCATAAAGGGGGTAATCATAATTGTACCAATAAGTGAATACCAAACTACAATTTCTAGAGATGAATAGTTATTTTCTCCATCTTTCCCTTCCATTAATCGTTTAGTCATATTTGTGGTAGTAGCCCAAGATAATGATGCGAAAAGTATCAATAAGTCTCCAAATATTCTATCTTCAAATCTAATTTGAGTATTTGGGCTCCATCCTGTAACTATACCAACTCCTAAGACTCCACAAAATAATCCAAGGAACATCTTTTTTGATATTGGCTGACCTAGCAGTGGAGCTGCTAAAATTACTGTAAAGATTGGATTGAATGTTATTATCAAAGAAGCGTCTCCTGCTGCTGTATAGAACATCCCATGCATAAAGAAAAATTGGTAACATAGTACTCCGGTAAATCCAATTAATATCAGACTTTTCATGGTCTTTTTATTATTTGGAAACCATCTGACTTTTTTCCCATTGATTGCCATGATACCAAACCATAAATAAAAAATTATCATAGTAAGAATATATCTTAACCAAGCTCCTGTCATGGGTGGTAATTCTAAGGTCAACATTCTTCCAATAGCCCATGATAAACCCCAAATAATTGCTACAAGAAGCATAAGTAAATGTGTTTTAAGCTTACTATCATTCATCATATAGATATCAACTTCTAAGTTATCCGAGAACTTATACTAATTATGTCTGATGGAGTCAATATATCTCCATATGCCAACAATGCTAGGCGATTTGCTTATGCACCCCCCGCTCTGTGGTAGGACCCATGCTCCTGCGTGAGCGTTGGTTGGATTAGTAATGATAAAGAGATCTATGCTCGATCAGTTCGCCGAAATAAAGGCTCAGCATCCCGATACTGTGCTTTTTTTTAGGATGGGTGACTTCTATGAAATGTTCCATGATGATGCCGTAATTGCATCAGAGGTATTAGGGATAACTCTGACCAGTCGAGATAAAAATTCAGAGAATCCGGTTCCTATGGCAGGAATTCCTTGGCATTCTGTAGAATCATATCTGCAATCAATGTTACGTGCAGGGCATAAAGTTACAATGTGTGAGCAGGAAGAAGAATTACGTCCTGGGGCTAAGATTCTTGAAAGAATTGTAACTAGAGTATATACTCCAGGTTCATTGTATGAAGAGAATTTAATTGGTGAAGATGGTTCAAGTATTTTAGCAGCAATATCGGTTAAAGGAGATGGCGTTGGTCTGGCGATTCTTGATTCTTCAACAGGTAGATCTTGGATTCAGGAACAATCAGGAGCTGGTCGTTGGGAACGAATTAAGGATGAAATTCAGAGATGGTCTCCAAGCGAATTAGTAGTCTCTAAGAGTGATGCTTTATCCGATGTTATATTATCATTAGTTTCTGATTTAGATAATCTTATCATGAGTATTCATGATGCCAATGCTGAGCAAAGATTACAAGCAGTTCGAGAGCATCTAAAAGTTTCAGATCTTGGAAGTGTAGATCTAGATTCTAAACCATTAGCATTGCAGGCATGTGGTCTAGCAGCAGGGTATATTGCTCGTTTACATTTAATTGATACAGTGCCTCTAAGAGAAGTTCACTTTGATGCTGATGATGGTCATTTAGTTCTTGATCAGACTACTTTAAGAAACTTAGAGTTAAGTCATACCTTGGTTGGTGAAAAACAAGGTTCTCTATTACATTCAATAGATTCTACAAGAACTTGGATGGGTCGTAGATTACTCAAAGAATGGATTATGCGTCCTTTAACAAATAAACAAATTATTGCATCACGCCATTCGGCTGTTAGCAGTTTATTCAAGGCTCCTAGGAGACTTGATTCTATACGTGAATCACTTAAGTCAATGCGTGATTTAGAGCGTTTATCTACTCGTTTAGCCTATGGTCGGTCTAATGCAAGAGATTTAGTTGCTGTTTCAGAGTGCTTAGAAAGAATGCCTAAATTACAAACTCTTCTATCTGAAGGGAATTCTGAATTATTACATTCATGTTCTTTAGGGCTAAATGATTTAGAATCTCTATGTGAATTAATTTCAAGCCAAATAATTGATGAGCCGCCTGCATCAATAAGGGATGGCGGGATTTTTAGATCAGGTATTGACGAAAAACTTGATGACTTAAGAGAAAAAGCCAATGAAGGTACTAGTTGGTTGAAAGAATTTGAATCTCAAGAGAGGGAAAAACTTGATATTCCTAATTTAAAAGTCAAGCATAACCGACAATTTGGATTCTTTATTGAAATTACTAAATCGCATGTTAACAAGGTTCCTGAAAATTATCGGCGCCGACAAACAATGACTAATGCAGAGAGATATACTACTGATGAATTAGTTGGCTGGGAAGATATAATTCTAACAGCCGATGATCGTGCGAAGGCTCTAGAAAGTGAACTTTTCATTTCACTTAGGGCAAGTATTGCTAGTTTCTCTTTAGATTTAGCCACTATCGCTAGGAAAATTGCTACAATTGATGTATTATCTTCTTTTGCATTACATGCAAGAAAAAAGTCCTGGTGTAAACCCGAAATAAATGATGAAAATAAAATAGAAATTATTGCAGGTCGCCATCCAGTATTAGAGGCCGACGGAAGATTTGTTCCAAATGATGTCAAGCTCGATAAGAAAAGTAGTTTCTTACTTTTAACAGGCCCAAATATGGGTGGTAAATCTACATATCTTCGCCAAACTGCATTGATTTCAATTTTAGCTCAAGCAGGTTCATTTGTACCTGCTGAAAAAGCTAAAATCGGAATCATTGATCGAGTATTCACTAGAGTGGGTGCTCATGATGATTTACGCCGTGGTCGTTCGACATTCATGATGGAGATGATAGAAGTTGCACATATTTTACGACGTGCAACTGATAAAAGTCTAATTCTTCTTGATGAGATTGGAAGAGGTACATCTACTTTTGATGGACTTGCAATTGCCTGGTCTGTGACTGAAGATATCTGTAGGAGATTGGGTGCAAGAACTCTTTTTGCTACTCATTATCATCAATTAATAGGATTAGATGCAGAGTTTGATAATTTAACTAATATCCATGTCCAAGTAGCAGATGTGAATGGTGAAATTAGATTCCTTCATACTATTTCTGAAGGACCTTGTGATGAATCTTATGGGGTTCAAGTTGCTGCTTTAGCCGGCCTACCTACTCCCGTGGTTGAACGTGCTAGGGATTTACTAATTTTCCTTGAAAGTCAGGCTCAGGGCGCTAAGGCAGGATCTACTAACTCTCCCGAATCTAGACCAGAAGGTCAATCCAGTCTCTATGGTTGGATGTTAGGTTCAGTAGTTCGAAATGTTTCAATCGATCAAGTAGAAAATTCTGTATCTTTAGAGGTTTTAGATGAAGTAATAATAGATCCAGTTCTTCAAGAAATTGCAGAAAGGCTTCGTTCGATTGATCCTGATAACCTTAGCCCACGAGAATCTCAAGAAGTTCTTTATGCGATGATAGATTCCCTTGGTAAATCTAAATATTCTGGTTTATTGGAGGAATAATATGACTGGTATTTCTAGGCGTTCTATTCTGCAACTTGATGAGTTAACAATTGATAAAATAGCTGCTGGTGAGGTTGTAGAACGCCCAGCCCAAGTAGTTAAGGAATTGGTTGAAAATTCAATAGATTCAGGTAGTAATAAAATACGAATTGAAATTGAAAAAGGTGGTTTTAGTAGGATTTCAGTAATCGATGATGGTCACGGCATACCTCAAAATGAATTAAAATTAGCAATAAAAAGACATGCTACAAGTAAACTTTCAGGTTCTGAAGATCTTAATACAATAGTTACAAAAGGTTTTCGAGGTGAGGCATTAGCATCTATTGCAGCAGTTAGTAAGTTAGTATTATCTAGTAAAATTAAAGATTCAAATGGTTATTCAATTACTGTTGATAATGGGATAGTTAGCAAAGTAGAACCTATCGGGATAGCGCCAGGGACAAAGGTCGATGTCCTGAATTTATTTGCAAAAATCCCCGCTCGTTTATCATTTCAAAGAAGGCCCTCAACAGAGAATGCTGCGATTATAGATGTTGCAATTTCTTTGGCATTAAGTGAACCAAAAGCGGGGATTATAGTTGAAATTGATGGACGCATAGTTCTTGACTGTCCTCCTTGCGAAGGTATGGAAGATAGGTTATACGATCTTTTTGGTTCTACTTCTTCTAAATTAATTCCCTTGGAGAGTTCGAAAGAAGATCTTGATGCACCTGGTGATGAAATTTGGGGTGGATGGATATCTCCGCCGGGTATTTCTCGCTCACGTTCTGATGACATTCATATTCTAGTGAATGGTCGTCCAGTAAGTGCAGGTCCTTTTCTACAATCTATAAGAAGAGGGTATCATACTAGATTGATGGTCGGACGTCATCCAATAGGAGTAATATCTCTCAATTTACCTACGCAGGAAGTTGATGTCAATGTCCACCCTACAAAACGTGAAGTGAGATTACAACATTCTTGGAGAGTACTGGAAAGATTAGAACGATCGATAAAATATACTCTCAGTAGAGTCTCAACACAGCCTGAATTCAAAGATTTAACAATATTGGAGGGAATAGGTGCAGAACCGGTAGTCAATAAAGAATCAGAAGTTTATACTCCTTCATGGGTCCAAGTCGAAAATAAAGAAAAAATACAAACTCACTTTAGCAGCATACGTAATTCTAATGTATCAGTTCAACGATCAAATAATATTTCGTCTCAGAATGAATTAGAACAAAACGTATTACCAGGTTTAGATCCTAATCCAGTATCTCCTTCATTATCTTCTGCCGAACGTTCATTACACAGACTTTCTAAATTGGGTGATTCAATCTCTCCAATTGATGAGCCGGAGCCTAATGCAGCAATTATTCCTGAATTACCTGAAATGGAAGCTCTTTGTCAGTTCTCAGATTCATATATATTAGCAGAGGGCGAGGGGGAACTATTCATTATTGATCAACATGCATTACACGAGAGAATAAGGTATGAAAGATTGAGACCATCAATGGTTGATTGGTCTCCTCAAGAATTAATAATTACTATCCCTATCTCATTGGGTGCTAGAGAGTTAGCAGCAGCACGTTCTGAGTCAGATAGACTCTCCGAGCTAGGGATTAAATTTTCTGAATCAGAGAGTGGTATTTTGATAACTTCAGTGCCCGATGTACTTGTAGGTGATAATAATATAATTGAATTCATACATGATATCTTAATTGATATCTCTTCTCGTCCTGAAGCCAGTGGTATAGATACTGTTGAGCAGTTACGCGATAAAGTGGCTTTTATGAGGTCTTGTCGTGGTTCAGTAAAAGCTAATCAAAAATTAAATTTAGCAGAGATGCGTCGGCTTCTTTTGGATATGAGGACTGTTCCAAACCCTTGGGCTTGCGTACATGGTAGACCAACAATTCTTCGACTAAGTCAAAACCATATGGACAAGCATTTTGGTCGTCATGGTTGAAGTGATTTTAGAGATTTAATCATATCCATGAAATCTGGATGTGTTACCTTTATTATATCTGAATTAACTATTTTAGCACCACAGTAAGTTGCTAAAATAACTGCCGTCATCGCTAATCTATGATCCATATGCGTATCTATAGGGGTTTCAGGGTCCTTTGGAATTTGACCTCCTGATACTGATAAACCATCTTCTTTAGAATTACAATCAAGTGAAAAAATATTTAATAGTTCCTTTGTTCTAATGATTCGGTTTGACTCTTTTCCTTTAGCATGTGATGCTCCGAAAATTTCTCCTCCATCAGATATAGCCATTAATGCAGCTAGTGGACTAATTATGTCACTCGCATCTCTAAGATTTATTTTATTTACACCAGGCTTCTCTAATTCTTCCAAAGTTCTAAAAAGTAATTCGTCATTATCTTGTGCCTCTATTTCTACTTGTAAACCATCATGTAAGTTATCCAATAAAGTTGCCATTGGGTAAAGGCTCATTTCGCTAGGGATTTTAACAACTTCAGGGGTGACTATTTCCCAATTAGAAAGTTTTATTGAGTCATGTGTTAAATCATTTTCAAACCCTGATTCATTTGCTAATTTAATCGTTAATCGTAAGTATCCTCTGCTGACATTTTTACCTTTAATTGTTAACTTCATATCATTTTTAAAGTCAGAAGATGATAATATCAGTGCACTTATTGGTTGACTAGATTTTGATGAATCAATCTCAATATCTTTGGGTTTCAATGGTCCTTTGACGGTGCATGGGAATCCATCCGAAGATACTTGGCACCCTAATTCTCGTAGACATGATGCTAATGTTAAATTACTTCTTTTACGTAAAGATTCATCTCCATCTATTGTCACTTTGACCTCAAAATTTGCAGCTATAGCAGTCATTATTCTTGCTACAGTCCCAGAGTTACCGCAGAACAGCGTACTTTTTGGTGCAATCAGTCCATTTTTATGTGGATTAATAATCCATTTTTTAGGGAATTTTTGTATATCTACAGCCATCTTCTCTAGGCAATTACTCATTGAAACAATATCTTCGCCAGGCGTGCCATTGAACCTTATTTCTGTACTTTTTGTTGATTTTGATGCAAGTAATAATTGCCTAATCATGTGACTTTTTGAGGGAGGTAATTTGTATTCGAAAACCCCTATGGGAGTCACCGGTTCAATCCACTCCATATCTCTGCATAGTTGGGTACTTGTTCAATACTCTTGTCAAGGGTCCACGTTTCTTATCGTTTCTCCAAAGTCTGATTTTTGGTCCCAAGATCTTGCTCTAGTTTCTATTTGATTAATTCTCATTTCTTCTTTAATGCTACCACCTCTCAACTTAACTAAATTATTTCTTTTCAATAACTTTGGACTTAATCCAGGTAGGATTACACCAATAGCACGAGGGACTCTTCCAGGATATACGTCATTCACATGAGATGCGATATTAGTGGTGCAATTATTGAATAGGCTATTGTAAAATTCTGGTTTCTCATTTAATTTATTAGTTCTTTTTAGATAAGATTCTAACATTTTGCATTGGTTTCCTTCACCTAGTATGATAGCCTCAAAAAGATGTGTCTCGGATTTTCTACACCTACTTCTTACACCTATTGCATCATTCTCTGTTGCCCACACATACATTATTTCAAATTCTCTTAATAGACCCTTTATTGGACTGAATTTCTCACCGGGTTCTCTCCTTACTTCTATTGAACAAGAAATTCTTGTTCCATCTTTAAATTCAAAACTCAAAAGTGTATGGGCAATGGGTCTTCTTGTTGGGTAAAAATATTCCAATACTAGCCAAATTTTAGTACAATCAGAGATTTTAAATGTTTTTTCGATCCAGCGTTCATCGTAATCTTTTGTAGTTCTCCAGTTGAAATCTCTAATGTTCTTAAGTACAACCTCATCATTGTTTATCTCTGCATATGCTATGTTTTTATTTTCATTGACCCATGATAAATCATTTGATGGTTTCAAATGCCTAATGCGAATCCAAATAGAATAAACTACAATTAGAGCTAAAATAATCAGAGCTGAACCCAGTATGGCAAGTGGACTCATAATGCTTCAGATTATACTTCAAAGAAGAAACCTCCTATAGGTTAATGGCGCGGCAGGGGAGATTCGAACTCCCGAGGTGAAACACCACTGGATTAGCAATCCAGCGCAATGGCCAGGCTATGCGACTGCCGCAGTGTCCGTCCGAGTTTTGATTATGCCTTAAGCAGAACGGTCTCTATCATTCTTCTTCTTCACCTGAATCATCCTCATTTCCATCATCAATAAGTTCTGCAGGTAGGCGTGCTACGAATATGATTTCATCCTTATATGATTTTTTATCAGAACTTCTTAATTCCATAATCCTTGTACCTTTAGCTACTTTTCCTAAAGTTTCTTTAGTTTGATTAGCTGCTAATCTAATCATCATACCAGATTTAGTCAGCATGAAGAGTTGATCCAATAAATCAGGTATTTGTTTTACACTAATGATTTCATCTCCATCTTTAAGTGACATAGTTCGTATACCCTTTGTCCCTCTATTTGTTTTTCTATAACCATCTCTCTCAGTTACTGGTTCACCATTTTCATCAATGATTAGTTCACCATTTTCGTCTACTTCATTAATCATCTCGCCAGAACCTAACCTAGTTCTTTTAGCCATTCCATGTTTAGAAATGGTTAATACACTATTTTCATAATTATCTGAAACAATCATTCCAATAACTCGATCATTAGTCCCTAGATTCATTCCAGTGACTCCTTGGCTAACTCTACCCTGAACTCTAACGGTATGTGTGGTATGGACTTCACCTGTATTTGGATCGATTCTTGTCTTAATTCCAGAAGGTATGAATCTACATGCGTATCCTCCTGCTGATACAAGAACTACATGGTCTGAATCTACAGCAGATCTAACTGTAACTAAACTATCGTTATCGCCTTGCGCGAATTTAATTGCATATTTTCCATTTTTATTTATCCTGACATATTCAGACAAATTACTGCGTTTTATTCTTCCATTCGATGTTGCAAAAATCAGATAGTTGCCTTCGGGATTTTCTAGTAATTCTTTGGAAATAGGTAGTAAAGATACAATATTTTCATCTTTTCTCATACTCTCTAGTAAGTTCCTGATATGCCCTCCTCTCGATAACCTACTACCTTGGGGTGTTTCCCATGCCTTTAGTCCGTAAACTCTCCCTTGATCTGTGAAAATTAGTAATCTATCTTTACTAAAGCATGTCACAATTAGTTGCGGTGTATCTTCTTGTTTTGTCGCAACTCCCTTCAGACCTTTCCCGCCTCTATTTTGTACACGGAAATTTTCAACTGGTAAATGCCTAATGTAATTATCTTCTGATAATGTAATTGCAATTGCTCTTTCTTCAATCAAATCCTCTCTATCCATCGATAAAGGCATAGGGTCAATGAATGAACGTCTTTCATCACCATGTTTTTCAACCATATCGTCAAGTTCTTCTAATAATATTGTTAGCCTACGCATTCTGGACGACATAATATCTCTCAAATCTTCTATTTTAATTTGTAATTCATCAAGTTCATTCTTGACTTTATTTACATCTAACTTGCTGAGTTGGTATAATCTTCTTTCAGCAATAGCCTTTGCCTGCGCTTCTGTGAAATCAAAGGGGGCAATCCCTTTTATTATATTTTCATCACCTTTTAGAACTGATTCAAATTGCTCTCTACTTTCACTTGTCTTACCAACTGTTACAATGTCATCAATTCTTTTCTGAGCTTTTACTAATCCGTGAAGTATATGAGCTCTTGAATCTGCCTTATCTAATTCAAATTTCGCACGTCTTTCAATTACTGTTTCTCTGTGATCTACGTACGTATGTAACATGACAGGTAGTGTCAATAGAACAGGTCTTCCATCTAAAATTCCCATCATATTTGCTGAGTATGATTCTTGTAAACGACTTGATTTGAATAATTGGTTTAATACTGCATGCGGGTCAGCATTATTTTTAACTTCGATTAATACTCTAATCCCTTCTTTAGAAGATTCATCACGTATATCTCTTATTCCTATGATGGTTCCTTTACCGACTAAATCTGCAATATGGACAAGCATATCTGCTTTTTTTACCTGGTAAGGTATTTCATGAATAATAATTCTCTTACCTTTTGAATCATCTAAAACTTCACATTTAGACCTGACGTGGAATCTCCCCTTTCCTGTCGTATACATGTCATATATTCCATCAATTCCATGTATCGCTGCACCGGTAGGGAAATCAGGACCTTTTATGTGTTCCATATATTCATCAATAGAAATACTAGGCATTCCCATTTTTTCGACGCCTTGTTCAATTATATTTTTGACATGAAGATTTACCGCTCCTGCAACTTCTGTTAAATTATGGGGGGGGATTCTTGTCGCCATACCAACTGCTATCCCATCGCTTCCATTTAGTAATAAATTTGGCAATCTCGAAGGGAGTACTGTTGGTTCACTTTCTGAATCATCAAAATTCGGTTGAAAATCAACTGTATTCTTCTCAATATCATTTAGCATATGTTTTGCGATACGGTCGAGTCTACTCTCGGTATAACGCATTGCAGCAGGTGGATCTCCATCTATTGAACCAAAGTTTCCTTGCCCATCAATTAAAGGATATCTTAGTGAGAAATCTTGTGCCATTCTCACCATTGTATCATAAATAGATTGATCTCCATGTGGGTGATATTTACCCATTACTTCTCCGACAGACCTAGCGGATTTACTGAATTTCTTATCAGAGGTGTGCCCTCCTTCGTACATTCCGTATAACACTCTTCTATGGACTGGTTTTAGGCCATCTCTTGCATCTGGCAACGCGCGTCCAATGATTACTGACATTGCATAATTAATATACGATGTTTTCATCTCCTCGTTTAATGGATGATTAAGGATATTTCCATTATTCATAGGGGTGTCCTCATCATCTATCTCCTCAATTTTTTCTTCTTCAGATGTCAAGGTTTGTCACCTCCTTAGCATGTTTTTCAATAAATGCTCTACGGTCGGGAACATCTTCTCCCATCAATATCTCAAACATTCTATCTGATTCTTCTGCGTTTTGGACTGTTACTTTCAACATTGTCCTTGTCGCAGGGTCCATGGTAGTGTTCCAAAGTTGGTCTGGATTCATTTCACCAAGACCTTTGTATCTCTGAACCCCTATTTTTGCATTGGGATTATCTCCTCTTAGTTGTTCTACAATCACATCTCTTTCTTCGTCTGAAAATGCATATTTATTCACTCTTCCTTTAGATAACTGATAAAGTGGAGGTTGTGCGATGTAAACATGACCTTCTGTAATCGCAGGTCTCATAAATCGCCATAAAAATGTCAACATTAGAGTACGTATGTGTGCTCCATCGATATCTGCGTCAGTCATAATTATAATTTTAGAATATCTCAATTTACTCGTATCAAAACTTCCTTCTTCTACAACTCCATCCTCAGATGGATTTCCAACTCCAGCCCCAAATGCTCTAATCATAGTTTGAATTTCGTTATTTTGGAATACTTTAACTAGATTCCTTCTTTGTCTTTCAACATTCAAAATTTTACCACGGAGAGGCAATATTGCCTGTATTCTCCTATCTCTTCCAGTCTTCGCTGATCCACCCGCTGAATCCCCTTCCACCAGGTAAACTTCGCATTCAGATGGATCTCTTGATTGGCAATCAGCTAACTTTCCAGGTAAACCACCACCTTCTAAAATTCCTTTACGGCGAGTTAAGTCTCTTGCTTTCCTTGCAGCTTCCCTTGCTCTAGATGCTAGAAGTGCTTTATCCACAATTAATTTTCCCACCGCAGGATTTTCTTCAAAGAATTCCCCTAGTTTTTCATATACGACAGTCTCGACAATACTAGTCACTTCACTACTTACTAATTTGTCTTTAGTCTGAGATGAAAAAGATGGGTCGGGGTGCTTTACACTGACAATTGCAGACAACCCTTCACGGACATCTTCGCCTGAAAGAGAGTTTCCTTTGAGTAAATTCCTTTTCTTTGCATGGTTATTGACAGATTTTGTAAGGGCTCCTCTTAACCCTGTCATATGAGTTCCTCCATCTTTGTTACGGATAATATTCGTATAACAGAAAATAGTCTCACTGAATGCATCTGACCATTGTAATGCTAAATCTATTGTTACAGGGCCTTTTTCAGTTTCTTTTTCTCCACTTATTTGAATGACATCGTTATGCATCACTTGCCTATTGGAGTTGATTTGAGTTACGAATTCAGCTAATCCACCCTCGTAGTGATGCTTACTTACATTAATTTCATCCTCTCTTTCGTCAGTGATTACAATCTCTAAACCTGCATTAAGGAAAGAAGTTTCTTTTAGCCTTGTATCAATTTGATCGAATTCGAAATCCGTTATTTGTGTGAATATACTTAGGTCGGGCTTGAATCTAATCATCGTACCTGTATCGTCGCATACTCCGATTTCTTTTACAGGTTTCATAGGGACACCGGCCTCGTATCTTTGATGGTATATTTTTCCTGCTCTATGGATAGTCATTTCCATCCATTCAGATACTGCATTAACTGCAGAAACACCAACTCCGTGCAATCCTCCCGATACTTTGTATGAATTATTGTCAAACTTTCCTCCAGCATGTAACTTAGTCATGATGACTTCAGCAGCCGAGATTCCAAATTCTTCATGTATTCCTACCGGAATTCCTCTCCCGTAATCTCGAACTGATAGTGAACCATCAGGGTGAAGATTCACCTCGATAATGGGTGTGTGGCCGGCTAAGTGCTCATCCACAGAATTGTCTACAACTTCCCATATGCAATGGTGTAATGCACTACCATCGTGAGGATCTCCTAAATACATTCCAGGTCTTTTTCTCACTGCTTCAAGGCCTTCCAAAACTTGGATACTTTCTGCACTATACTCTTCTGACATTATTTTCATCGTCCTTTTCCTGAGGGTTCCCTAAAGGAACCCTCAAAATAACTGTATATATGGGGTGTCTGGAGGTTATTGAATGCTTTCGATATCTTTCTGTAAATAGGTCGAAAAAGACCCAAAAAACGACTTTGCTGTTTTTTTTCTCTGAGAAAACCCTCGGCACGATTAAACGGGCCTTATTTGTCCCACAATCAATGAGTTTACCCTTGGTATGCGTTACTCTCACTGGTTGCACTGTTGATGAGATGCTGAAAGATGCTGCAAGGGCTACTGCTGTTGGAGCTGATATTGTTGAAGTTCGTCTTGATAAATTGTGGACCGTTGAACAAAAACCAGAACCAATTGAACCAACAAATAAACCAGGTGATGATCGACGGAAATCAGTCTATGTTGCACCTGAGTATCTACCTCAACCTCTCGATTCAGTTGACCTTGATTCTTCACTGATTTCTTTTAGAACAGGTATAGAATTACCGGTTATTTTAACTTGTAGACCTGAAAGGCAAGGTGGCTATTATCCTGGTTCTGAAAAAGATCGTATTGCAGTCCTTTCTAAGGCAATAAAAAGTGGAGTTAGTTGGATTGATCTTGAGATTGATATCGATACGAAGGAAAGAAATAAACTTGTTAAATTAGCAAATGATAAGACGAAAATTATTGCATCTAGCCATTATGATAAATCTCCTAATTCTTCCGAGGATATCATAGATGATATTTCTACAAATTCGAGTTTAGGTGACATAACAAAAATAGTATTCAATACCAATGGTAAAAAAGATGCTATGAAGCTATTTGATATTGCATGGGACACTCGTGATTCAGATGATAACATTACCATAATGGGAATGGGTGCTGGTGGAGATTGGACGCGTATACATGCACCTTTACTCAACCAAAAGATGGTTTATACAACTATGGAAAATGGGTGGCATCTATCTCAGCAAGGACGGATAAATGCGAGTGACTTGAAAATTGCTTGGGAATTACTTGAGTATAGTAATTAGAATTTATATTATTGTTCCAGTATTGGAACCATTTCTTTTTCTTTAATTTCTGATTTTTCTAGACCATAGGAGTGGTATTTGCTATTGATAATAAAAGGGACAATCAAGCATGACAATGGAAGAACTGCAACTAGTATATATGCTGTGAATTTTGGAATCATTAATCGATTTTCAACTTCTACTAATAACTCAACATTCAGATTCCCTACTGTGGCTTTTTGGTCATTTGTATGATCATTGTCCCAATTGTCAAAAACCAAGTAATATTCTGTTTGTTTATCATCAAACCATGATTTAGTAGTGGTGTCTACTGATACAGAAAAATAATCATTGGTTACTTTTTCATAGGCATGGACATCCCTAAATGGCATCCAAGTTAGTGTGTCCCTATGTTCTACTGGTAAAGGGATATCATCGATCCAATTCTCGAATCTCAATTCATAACTAGTCCTGTACATGTCCCAATTCTGTTCTGTCATCAAATATACATCACCTTTAGGATTTTTTGAAGTTATTTGGGTGCTATTTATATCTTCTAAATCATTTTCAAATGAGAAACAAAAAGTATAGGACTTACCCGTAGTGAGAATCATACTAATCGCTGAAGCAGAATCATTTTCGATATAAATCTCGGTACTAAAATCTCGAACCAATGGCTCTGTAATCTCTTCGTCGACATCATTCCAACCCCATAAATCAACACCATGTTGGTTAGTTCTTTCTCTGATATCCCAAGTATTGCTAGCAGGAACATCACAGTTATTTTCTGCAGAAACCATAGGTGTCATGGTTATGGTTAATATCATTAATATCATTGGTGCTAGAAAGCAGAAGTTTAGAAAAATTGCTTTTAACTTTATTCCGACAGGCACGTCAATCATTTCCTTCTAGTCCTAATAGGCCGGATGTACCCTGATTCTTTGCTTCTTCGTTCTTCAATTGTCAGGTATTTTGGTTGTGGTGGAGGGTTATGTTGGTCCATTCCTTGCAATCCTCCTTCCTTTACGACTTCCTGAACGTCATATGTTTCCATTCTTCCTAAAGCGTCTAACTCTTCTTCGTCTTTCTGCCTCATAATTAGCCATCCAAGAAGCAATACCACTGCAACTAATGCCAAAAGGCCCGCACTTCCTGCATCTGGTACGAGATCTTTCAATGTTAAGTCTGAGATGGACAGCGGTCCCTCGTCATCATCTATACCTAGGACGGTTATTTCGAATTGTTTGCTAGTACAGACCTCTACTCCATCACAAACTTGTAAAAGAATGATTAATGGTTGATATTCGGGTAATGTCCAAACCTGTTCTCCCCATACAAAGTCATTCATTGTATTACCATCATTATCTAATCCATCATTCGCTATATTTAGGTCCCATTGAATTGTGGCTGGACTTGATAAATATCTATTCTCATCATTTAGAGGATTTCCATCCCCATCTGAATCTTCGCTTGCGTCTGTGTCCAACCAAGCTTCTATTCCATCAATTATATCGCTATCAATTACAATAGCTTCTAAATCAACAATATCTCCCACAATCACATATTCCAAACCAGTAGGGTCTTTAGTAATAATTTCAGGAGATCTTGAGACATAAACTAGCATACTTGTAGAATTAGTTTCTCCTGCTTCAAAACCATCTACAACTGTTAATTTCACCAGATAAACTCCTGGGAGCAGGTATTGGTGCCATACCTCATGTCCTTCTTCTTGTGGTGAAGAATCTCCAAAGTCCCAAATCCATCTTGTGATTCCACTCCATTCGGGGTCATCTCTATTGATTGAATTCATATCTTGAAACATAGGGTCTGAATCATAGCTTTTTGAACCATCAAATAATAATGGCATATTTGGTGCTATGAATGCCCCCCCATCTTCTGTAAATGGTACTTGCCATGTGATTATTTGTTGAGATATTTCATCATTAGATGGGATATAGTCTAGAGAAGTTCCGTTTAAACTCGGTTGTCTAAATTCTAGTTTTGGAATAGGTAGGGGGTTTTCAATTCTAATTGTATATGATTTCTCAGCAGATGGCTGGCCTTTTTCATCAATTACCATTAAACTAATACGATATAGGCCAGGTTTAGTAAATGTGTGATAAACAGATGTGACATTATATACTGGTTCTTGGAAATCTGAAATATTCCAAATTATTTGCATTGATGAACTATTTCCATCCGGATCAAATGATAAACTTTCGAATATATATTCAGTATCTATATTTCCATCACTAGGTCTAGCAAAAATTGCAACTGGTCTCTGATTAATTACAAGAATTTGTAAGGTTGCAATGGATGTATTTCCATCATCATCAGTGACTTCTAATGTCACGTTTTTCAGTCCTGGTTCTTTCCATCCAATTATAGGGTTCTGCTCTACTGATTCAGTCACAGAGTAATCGGAGGTAAGTGTCATACCGGATCCATCTGTATTTACCCCTTCATCAAACGTCCAACGATATTCAACAATGAAACCATCTTGATCCTCAAATACCATTGGCATTTCAAGAGGAGTCAAAGTGTATGTTTGTAAATTTTGATCAAAAATCTGTTCTGGGATTCGATTGAGCACTCTAATGTATATTGAATAATCTATGAATTGATTTCCATCATCAATAGTCAAAGTTAGGGTGTATATTATACCATCTGAGCTTCCATCGACCCACGAATGACCTAATTCAGCTAGTCCTTTACCTTGCTCAATTTGTCCATCCCCCCAATTCCAAGTAAATGTCATCTCATTTATTGGCACGTTATCTTGACTTGATAATGCTGAAAATTGCACTCTTTGATTTGTCATTAATATTAGTTCCGAGTCTTGTATTACTCCATCTACGGTAATTACTGGGATTGGAATTGAAGTATCATTTACCGATATAGTCCAAGATTGTGGTTCTGAAAAATAACCACCTCTATCTTTCACTGTAAGTATAATTGTGTATACTCCTGAATTTAGATATGAATGGGTGGGGTTTTTCAAACCGGAATTTGTATTATCTCCTAAGTCCCAGTAGTAAGCGATAGGTGTCTCATTATGGCTGAATGTCCCATTTATTTGGCCGAAGCCCCATGTGTCATAACCTGAACCATACATTGCAATAGGTAGCCAAGTCTGAGTTATGTTTGTGGCCATAGAACCAGATGCTACTGGCTCCATATTTGCAATACTCACAGGTAGAGAAAATGCTTGGTCAACGACTACTCCTGTGACGTCTGTGATTTTCACACTATAAGTCCAATCCCCTCCTTCAGGAGGTGTGAACCAGATGCTTTTTTCTGAAGCAACACTATTGCCTGCTGTGATATCAAAAGTTAAAGTATCCACTACTGTGTTGTTTAGGTATGCTTTAGCCTCAACCTCTAATATTTCAAAAAAAGCATTTGAAGTGACTTCTAAATCAATCCTACTACTATCGTCTAAGTTATTTCCATCTCTATCAAAATTTTCTATTGCAGTAATTTCTACTTCAGCAGGGTCTGTAATTAATCCCGCTTGCACAGTAATTGCAGCTTCTGGATAAGAACCTGTCGTAATGCCGCAACTAGCGAAGTTATAGTCGCAGTCATCTACTAGTGATTCATACCATGTAATTAACCAAACTTCATCAGTTTCATTTCCAAATCCATAGACTAGTCCGGTTCCTGCACCACTTGCGGGATCAATCCTTAGTTCATTCATTGACCATGTTCCAGTGGACGATTCTTTAGACATAATGATTCCTTCAAAACCAAATTGGGTGGGAGATATCATCAGATTTAGAGGTGCTCCCGATCCTTGCGCGAATTTATACGATCTCATACCCCATCCTTCTACTGAATCACTATTGCTTGTCCAATCATCTACCCATTGATCATTATAGCCACTTTTCTGTGCCTTACAAATGAAAGCTGCAGTACAAGCTTCTGACAAGTCAAGATTAGAGAAACCAAATGCTCCTTGCGGGCTATCTAATGTGACTGCTGCACTAAAATTAGCATAAATTTCGCTCATAGTTGTGCCTATTGAAACAGAACCTGGTTGTGGATTAGCTGCTAAATTTTCAATACCAGCGCCTCCTGTTGCAGTATCTGCCACTAGACTCGAAATTGCATTTCCTCCTCCAAGTTTATCTGCTAAATACATCAGGAACATGAAGCCAGCTCCATAGTCTGCAATCCTCTGATTCCACCACCTAACACTCATGTTCGCATTTTGTGCCCACTCATTCGCATGGCCTGCAAGTGTATCTGTAACTCCAAAGCAGAGGTAAGCAGCCATATCTGCTGCCCCCTCATCTATCCATAGATTTTCATAAGGATCTCTGGCATTATGGAGAAGGTGTTGTAGTTCGTGAGCCAATATTGTATTTCTCCAACTCATATCATCTACATCAATAAATATTGACTCTCTTTGTGATGAAATTCCGGGGGCGAAATAACCTCCTATCCCCCCTCCCCCATCTATTCCTAGAATCACTATTTCTAGTTGGCAGTTATTATCAACATCTGGAATCGAACCGAAATAACTAGTGTCAGTTGGATAAATTGTTGACTCGAAAGTTGATGCAATGTCGTTTAGAGTGGTTGCTGATAGAATTTTTCCATTTTCTATAAATATCGCGGCATTAGATGAAACTTTTTGAACAGTAGCGTCAATATTACCGCTAGATGTTGGAACCGTGTCAGTATCTCCTTGACTCCATTCATTTGTACAATTTCGTGTCGAAGATTTCGAGTTTGTATATGATTGAGAGAATGGAAGTACTAGATTCGGATACCCTTCCTCTATCCATTGTTTTTTCAGATGACTTGTTGCAGAATAAATTGGGTCCGTATCGTTACTAAATAGGTACTTATTTCCTTCAGTTGAAGGATCGAAATTTTCAAGATTACCTGCTGACACACTAGCTTCACTGTTATCTATTGAAGAATTTGCTAGTGCAATTGGAGAAATGCTAGCCAGTAACATTACTGAAACAAGAAACAAGGGAGTAGTAGTGTTGTTTCGTGGATTAAGTATAGACAATCGTGTCACATCCTGTTTATTACAGGTTAATGCCCGTTTGAGACCTATTTTAACATCGATGGAGCATCGTTCGTACATGATTAAGCACGGGGGATGCCGCAAATCCGTTTCCATCCTGTTTTTCATCATTGTTTTTTCATCATTTTCTGCCATAGTTTCTTCTAATTCCCATGATTTTTCAGAGTACTACGAGGTTGAAATAGTTTCACCCCCAATAATTGAAAAAATACCTCATGACACTTCAGCATTCACTCAAGGTTTGTTAATTTATGACGGATTTTTGTACGAAAGTACAGGGTTATATGGTAAGTCTAGTTTACGTATTGTTAACATGTCTAATGGAGAGGTAGAAAAAATGATTACATTGCCTGAAAATTATTTTGCAGAGGGATTAGCGATGATTAATCAGTCATTAATTCAATTAACTTGGAATGGAAATATAGGATTCATATATAACTCATCATCTTTAGAATCAATAGGGAATTTTACTTATGATGGTGAAGGTTGGGGTATTTGTAACACTGAAAGTAATAAGTTATGGTTTTCAGATGGGTCTTATGAATTATTCAATTTTTTTCCCGGAAACTTATCATTATCTGAACTCTCATTAATTATTAGGTACAATGGTTCTACTATTAATCGATTAAATGAGTTAGAGTGTCCATCTAATTCTGGCCTTATTTTTGCAAATGTCTGGTTTGAAGACAGGATAATTGGTATTAATCAATCCACAGGACAAGTTTGTGTTGAATATGATATTTCAGAAATACGTGCTCAGTATGAAAGTACTACTTCGCGTGAATTAAATGGTATTGCATATGATTCAGAAAGTTCTCTTTTCTGGATCACAGGTAAGAATTGGTCTAACTATTATGTAGTTGACCTTCAAGTATATACGAATGATTGTATATCTCAGGAATATCTTGAAGATTGTTGTTTTAAGGATGAGTGGCCATTTTTACGAATTTTAGTTTTGATAATCATTGGAATTTTTGCAATGCCTTTTTCATGGCCACTATTCGGAATGATATTTTACAAGTTATTTAGGCGACAAACTCATGCGTCACCCCCTTCTGCCACAACAAAGAATGAGCACGAGGGATGACGGATGACTGATGAAAACAATACTAGTTCAGGTTTTGAATTATGGTTGTATGACTTATCCATTGATCCAGCAACTCGCGTTGCCGGCGCGATATTAATTATTTCTGGAAGTGCATTAGGTGCAATGCTAGGTGTCTTGTTAATGGCAGCAGATCCTGCTGATATCATGGGTCAAATTGATGATAATCAATCATCTGATGATGTTAATGGCTTGATAATATCAGCTCTAGAGGGGAATACAGGTGGTGACCCAATTGAGGGGGTTTTAGTAGAGTTACTTAATGAAGACAGGACTCTAATTAGTAGTGATATTAGTGACTCAGGTGGCCGTTTTTCTATCAATGATGTCCCCCGACAATCTTCAATTCTTTATGTCCAACATCCTGATAATAAAACGGTAGAAATTTTGTTAATTCCTGGTGATCATTCTCAAATAACTGTTACTTTAACACCTGGGGATGGTTTAATTGAAGATGATATGAGGGGTACAAGTTACCTTGCTGAATCAGTATTCGTTGGTTTTTTTGTAGCGGTACTCACTCTTATTGCCGGGCTTTCTGGAATTGTTGGTGGTTTAGAGGCTTACAACGGTAACAAATATAGACGTTCTTGGTGGTTAGCTTTCTTTGGTTTATTTAGTAGAGGCATGATTTTTATAGGGCCTTTGCTAATTCTTCTAGGGTTAGGTTTGATGTACTTGACTAGAGACCAATTTACTGATTACTACTCCTCAGAGGATTAATGATTTTCATGTACCTAATAACTGTTGAAGGTGGTGATGGAAGTGGCAAAGGTCTTGCGACAAAAGTGATTGCCCAAGTCCTAGAAAAAGAATTTACTTTTTCTTCTGTTGAAGTGACTGGTGAACCTAGGAGAGACCACCCTCTTGGAAGGCTCGCCATAAACTCTGTAAGGACAAAAACTATGACTCCCGAAGGTGAAGCAGGTCTCTTTGCAGCAGATCGTGTCGATCATTCTCATGGGTGGATTTTACCTCGTTTAGAGGAAGGGAAAGTAGTTGTTAGTGAAAGAAATATACATTCTTCTCTAGTATACCAAGGAATAGTAGGTGGTTTGGGAATTGAAAGAGTATCACATATGAACTCAGCAGCTCTTGTTCCCGACCTTTGTATATGGGTTGATTGTGACCCTGAATTAGCTCTAAACAGAATAAGAACCGGAACCTTGCGGATTCATTCAGAAAAAGAAGAATACTTCGAAACAAGTTCATTACAAAAAGAGATTAGAGCTGGTTATCACAGTCTTCTTTCAGGAGAAATAGAAATGCCAACACCTTTTGATATGGGGGCAATTATAGGACCGGTATTAAATGAAGGAAGCGAAGAAGAATTTAAGAATGAATTAAGGCTAAGAATTAGGAGGTTTATACATTCTCATCCTACTCCTATCAATGTTAAAACAGAGGTTGTTGAACAAAATCTCATTCGAAAACTTCTGATTAAGAGTAAGGGTCAAACTACTCTCGTTGGCCTTGGCGTCGAACCGAATTCTAATCGTGATGCATGGCTTAGTGGTCAAAAACCATGGAGGATACTTAAAAATGCGCAATTACACCATGATGAATCATTATTGAAATCCCCTAATAGTATCATATCTTATATCCCAAAAAGTGTTCTTGCCCATTCTATTACCTCTATCGTTGGTACTTTATCTATTATGTCTAATGCAGATGTTGGTGAATTACGTTCTGCTCAAGGACCAGTGAGAGCGGTTTCTGAAAGCCACTCTCATAAAATCATTAGATATCTGAACGATGACTTAGATTGGTTACATCAACATAGATCATTGATAGGCCGCGATACTGCTCGAAACCAAATGAAAGAAAAATTTCTCCCATTCGGTTATCTTATACTTTCGATATGGCCATTAAGATCTACTATCCAAAAATGGATTAAAGAAAATCCCAACACTCATCTCAGATATTGTTTAGGTCAAATAATCCGTTCAGGCGATAATACTGTAGCAATTGATAATTGTTTACAGAGAATTAAAATTTTAGGTTCAGGAATACCTGATACAGATTTGCCTGATGATGAATCTAGCCTAGTCGATTGGTGGCAAGGTAATAATTAATCTTTAATCACTAGTTTCGCATTAGCAGGAAGTTTTACTGATCCAGCATCCTGAAACTTGTTTGGCTTAGAACTGATTGCAGCACAAAACCACCAAGAAAGAATAAAACCTGCCCCCATTCCCGTGATTAATCTGATTGTATTTGTAGATTCATATGATGTTAATAGTTGTGTGAAACCATCAATTCCTATTGGGATAGTGCCTAAGGCAAGCAAAGTAATCATAGCTAGCATTCTTCTATCTTTTTCGTATACAAATTCAATTTTTTCATCACTAAATACAGATAAGAAAGAATCTCTTAAAGTCCATCGATTTAACCCCTTTTTCCCCCACAAAAGAGCCCCGACTGCCAACCCGATAAATAATCCTACATCTCTTGCACAAACTGCTAATTGATTCCCATTAATTTCCCATGAACGTTCATGTTTTTGATGACAATTTAAATCTCCAAATGCGTAAACAAATGCTGCAATCGGATTTAATTCAGTCCAACTAAATACTCCTATTTCTTCTTGATTATGTCCTATTTCAGCATTTTCTCCATGATTATTATTACCCCATGAACCCCAACCATCTTCTGTAGCGTAATCAAACCTATTTGCTCTTCCAGATAAATCAGGTACTGAATTTGTTGCCAAAAGAAGAGGAGTGATAAAAAGTAGTAGAACATAACCTCCGGTTAAAGATGCCATAATGAATCCAATCTTTTTTTCCGTCAATCTTTCATTTCTACCATTAGCAAGCATTTATTCCAACTCCTGATTAATATTTGTTATAATTTTATTCAGATTATGAATAAGTCGGAACTCCTTCACAACACGCTTCAACTACTCTTCTACAGGTGGGGCATTCCATATGTTGTCTTACTGGTATTGCTGGTCCTCTGAAACCACATTCACAAAAAATTTGCTTACAGTGGTCATAATCCATAGCCTTGGTAAGAGAGAGAGGTACTAATTTGTTTCTCATGTAGTCAATGATTTCAGTTTATCTTGTAAGTTACCTGCTAGCCACTGATGTAATGTTTCGCTACCCATTTCTGATAGTGTTGAATTTAGGAATGCTGCAATTAATGCATCTTTTGCATCACCAGGGCTGTAACCTCTTGCTTCTAAATAAAATAACTGTTGTTCATCTATTGGTCCATTGGCAGTTCCATGACCACAGCCAACTACGTCATGTTCACTAACTTCTAGCTCAGGTATACTATCTGCTTCTGCCTTCTTTGAAAGTAATAAGTTATGGAATAATTGACCCGCATCGGCTCCTTTTGCTCCATCTGATACTCTTAGCATCCCCGTACCTATTGTTCTACTATTTCCACCACATGCAGAATGCCAATCTAATCTGCTAAATGTATTGGGGGCTTGATGATGTATCTCTATATGGTGGTCAATATGCATTTTATCGGCAGATAATATCGATCCTAATACTCGTAAATTGCCTCCATTCTCATTCATCATATATCTTATATCAGATTTAGTTCTTTCAGAACCAGAACTAATGCTTCCTGCTTTAACCTGAGCGTCTCTACCAATATTTATTGCATCCACTCTTAATAATGTCCCAGAGCTCATTTGCCCGACTAAAATGTCGTTAATTATTGTACCTTCTCCTATTTCGCCATTACGTAATAGGCCAAACCATGGTGCACTACCAACTATTTGAGTCACTAGTTCTAATTCACAATGTATTCCAATCTTCATAGTCAAATTCATTGCAGAATTAGAGTTTCCAGAATCTATTTTAAGTATTACTGGTTGATCGAGAATTGTATTATTTTTCACTTCCAGTGTGAACTTAGAATGACTTGAAACAGCATCTATGAAATTCATTGACACAGGGTCACTGTATGTATTTTTTCTCGTATCTATATCTTCTTTAACTATTGAGATACTTTCAGAGATATCGCTTCCATCAAGTAAAAACAAACTTACTTCGGGTATTGTGAAATCTTCAGGTATTTCTTTAATATTCCCAGTTGGATGGACTTTCTTCCACGGAGAATACCTCCAAAGATGGTTCGAATTTTTTGGTTCCTCAAGAGAGAGGTATGTTTGGCCAGGATTCATTTACAAAAACTCCTCTTTAACCAATACTTCCTTCCATTTCCAAAGCCATCAATTTATTTAATTCAACAGCATATTCCATAGGAAGTTCTCTTGTAAATGGTTCAAAGAATCCATTGACAATTAATGCTAAAGATTCTTCTTCTGTGTGCCCTCGGCTCATAAGATAAAATAATTGATTATCACTCACTTTTGAAACACTTGCTTCATGTTCGCAACGAGCAGTTGGATTTGCAACTTCCATTGTAGGGTATGTGTCGCTCCTACTATCTTCATCTAATATGAGTGCGTCACAAACAACGTTTAGTTTGCAGTTTTCTGCTTTAGGTGATACAGTAACTAAACCTCTGTAAGAACCTCTTCCTCCATCCTTACTTATTGATTTAGACAAAATCTTGCTTGTAGTATTACTTGCGAGATGATGTATTTTAGCTCCTGCATCCTGATGTTGTCCTGCTCCCGAATATGCAACTGAAATAACTTCTGCATGAGATCCTTCTCCTTTTAGAATGACAGATGGATATTTCATTGTTAATTTACTCCCTATGTTTCCATCCACCCATTCTATTTTTGAATTCTCATGAGCGATGCCTCTTTTAGTTACAAGATTATACACATTAGCACTCCAGTTTTGTATTGTGCTGTATCT
>Ga0302118_10000028_pt1 | contig 52159 bp, 37 predicted proteins | sample AG5_331_MG_FD_203126 | JGI IMG/M metagenome (GOLD analysis project Ga0302118, IMG submission 203126) | Marine microbial communities from Western Arctic Ocean, Canada - AG5_33.1 | ecosystem: Environmental > Aquatic > Marine > Oceanic | place: Canada: Western Arctic Ocean | collected 2017-10-01 | reverse complement strand
TCCATCAGAATCTAAATCTAAATCGTCACAAATTCCATCAGCATCAACGTCGTCTGGGACGCTAGTTGCATTGTAAGGGTCTGAACCACAAGCAGTTTCCATGTCATCATACCATCCGTCACCATCTGCATCTAATGTGAAGAAAGTAACTGTTAGGTTGTAGTAAGTCCCATCATTACCTGTGAAACTACCACCCCAGTTCCTAACACCTATGCTATTGACTGCATCACCGAAGTAACCAGAAGTCGCATTAGTTGACCAACATGTCTCTGATACCAAATAATACGGTGAAGCTATCGTACCGTAACTACCATCTGTATCGATATCCAAAAGTATCCATGTATTGTATCCAGAATTATAGTATTGAATCTGGTCATGAGATACACAAACTTCGTAACCATAGTTAGCAGGTACATCGAATGTATATCTGTCAGTAGTATCTACTGTACCGTGGTTCCAACCCATAGCTGTCATTACTGAAGCCCCAGTAGTATTATTCAGAACAGCTGTATTGAAGTCATTCATATGAACTGCATCTGAAGCACCAGAACCAGCATCAACTCCTGAATTAACATCATCTTGAATACCACCTTCAAGACCTGAAAGATTAAGGAACTCGAAATCCATAGTGTAAGTTAAGTCTACTGCAGAATATGTGTATACTCCAAGAGTTAACCATCCACCACCAGTGACCCATAGGCCAGATATGTGGTTAATTGTAGGTGTAGCACCTGCTGCACTGTTGTAAATGCTAGGTGTAGATACGTAGTATGCGCCATTAGCAGGGTATGAACATGGTTGTGTTTGAACTTGGCACTTGTAGATATATGTGTACACAGATGTAGTACCTGCATCCCAAGTTATATTCCATGACAAGTATTTGCCTGCTGGAACTAAGATATTGTAGTAATCTCTCTCATCCCATAAATCTGAAATCCAACCAGTACATGTACCACCAGAATCATCAGCATCACCATTAGCATCTATTTGAGTACTGGAGTTTAACCAAGTGTTACCTCCTGGATGAGTGTAAATGTTATCAGACGCATCTACGCCTGTACCACAGTCATCAGGATTCGCTCCTGGCTCATTAGCTGGAGTAATCATAGTAATCTCAAGAGTATATTCACCACTTCCTCTATCAGTCTGTACTACGATATAGAGACTGTCGCCACCATACTGATATGGAGCTGAGCAGAATTCAGGATTATCATAGTAAGAACTGCAAGCAGTATACAGAGATGTAGTACTGTATGGGCTAGGATACTTGATCATCAATTCTAAATCATTCTGTATTGGGAATGATAAATCAACTGTCAAAGCATAACCTTGTGGGATATAAATTTCGTACATATCGTACATATCATAACTATCATGTCCATATCCAGTTAGCGTATTATTCATTGAAGGAATCAGATTTGCACCAACTCTAGAATAACTACTGTCATGCGCATCAACTCCTAGGCCTGCATCGTTTTGGTAAACACTTTCTGCAGGCTCAATTGAAGCGTTGAAAATTGACCACTCCATTGTATAGTTATGTTCTACATCATCTGGTAGACTAGCAACCATTACACGTAGCCAAATTGTTGATTCAACATCAAGATCTGCGCCCCAATAGTATGATTCATTGGAAGATACTGCTTGTGGGTTGAAACTTGTTGATGAAGATAATGTGCTTGCATATCCTCTATCCATATATTGATAAAATCTGAAATCTTCTCCTTCGTCACCAGCAGTCCAATCAAGACGAGCCCATAGACCGTGGTATGCAGGAACTGTGAATTCGTACCAGTCTTCATCATCGTACCCATCACAAGCCATTCCTTGTATTGTTCCCGATAGACCCATTGAAGTCAAATCCATTGGAGTTGCATCAGGATCAGTTGTATCATCATCAGCTGCATCTAGTCCTGAACCAGCATCATCCTGAATCCCACATGGTGGTGGTACTGAAGGACTTAGTTGAACAGTAATTAGATAACCAGCCCATGAAGATGAAGATCCCCATGAATAATAGTCTGGCTGAACATAAACAGTGGTGTTTGTATAAGCACCACCAAGATCAATAAACTCACCAGGTGTACCAGTCCATGAATAATGAGTCATACCAGTTCCATCAGGATTTGAGTAGACATACAAATCAAGATCTGCTGCTTGTTCCCAGTCTAGAGTGATATTAGCTTCATACCCCTCAGGGATAACTAGAGCCCACAAATCATTTGTATCACTGCTTCCAATGATTCCAGATCCTTTATCGACTAAATTGAATGCATCACCAGTCAATATTCCAGTGAATGAACCTAAGATAGCTCCAACTGCAACACCGAATCCACCATCACCCCAACTGTCTGATTTTGTGATGCTGTAAGTTCCTGCAGCAGAGTAGGTGGCGACTGTACCTGTGTAACCACTAGCCCAGTAACCAGTGTTGTCTACAGTACCATCAGGTAGTGTAATAGCCATACTGCTCTCCTGTGGACACCATGAATCGCAACTTGTAATGTCTACATTAACAGAAGTTGTACCATCTAGTGTAAAAGTATCTGTCTGAGAACTCCAGTAGCCAACATCAGGCATATCTAGGATAATATCGAGAACATCTTGTGTAGCATCGCCATATTGCCCGCCATCAGCAGGGAACACAGTAATATCTAGTTGGTAATCTGCATTACTAGCAAAGTAGTAGCAGTAGTAGCAACTTGCAATAATCATAGTTGGGTCACCGGCTAAGTCCATAGGTGTATCCCAATATTGTGGAAGGCTTTCATAGTAACTAGATGTTGCAAAGTTGCAGTAAGGTGGATTTGTTGTAGTTAGTTCACCTACTTCAGTGTTCATTGAAAGTTCGTAAGATGAAGAATAGTAGCAGTAACCGTATGCTCCTCCATAAGACGAACTAGTACTGTATGAATACCCTACTGCACTAGTTGGACCCATAGCCAACCTATATGCGTAATTATCGTATGTACCCATACCAGTACCATTCCATGTCAGAGTTGCTTCAAGACCATACCCTGCCGGTATATCAATTGTGAAGAAATCATTATTATTATCGCTAGTTGATGAATACCCTGTAGCAGCCATATTACCATAATAAGTATTAGTTTCGTTAACACCCGTCCAATCGTAATCTGAAGTCAGATCTATCGACGTAGCATAGGTGTTTCCAGCATCCGTTCCTCGGCAGGCATCGTTGCCCAAACATGGACTTGGAGGTGCTTCTAGAGCTATCTTCTCATCCATCATTTCTGGAGGTTCAATATTGATGTCCGCGAGGGGCACCATTACTGAGGCAATCATCAAAAGGGCAAGCGTTACGGAGCGGAGAGTGTTGCTTTGCATGGGTATCACTATCGTGCATCACACGATGAAAAGGATATAAGAATACCGACAGATGCTCATTATAACACCAATATTATACGATATTCATAAAATGATGTATTGAGGCCATATGTAATTGTTTTAGTATGTAAATGCGCACTTGATTTCCTGATTAAGTAAAAAATAACAATTAGAAGTTTCTCCAAAGGAATTTTAAGCATGAAAATTCATTAAAAATACCAAATTCAATCAAGTATCTTTTCCCATGACTCATTGTCTCTTTCGACCCATGTCCCAATACCTTCACCTAGATATTGAAGAGGATCTGTATCAGTATAATCTCCACCAGGAGGTAATTCTTCCCAACTAGAGACTATTTCAGATGTTTTTTCGACTTTTAATTGAGGTTCAAAACCAGGTGGCGGTGGCGGTGGAGGCGTAGCCTTCGGTATTGGTGGCACCTCTGGCATAGGAGGAGTTTCGTCTGGCATTGGTGGCATTGGTGGCATCTCTGGCATAGGAGTAGTTTCGTCCGGCATCGGTGGCATCTCTGGCATAGGTGGTTTTCCAGGATTTTCAGGGATAATATCCTCAAATTGGTCATCTGAGTCTTCGAGACTACTTTCAGTATAATTAGTCATATCATATGCTTGAGTTTGAGTTTGTGAGTCTTTCTTTTTAACAGTATAAACTAGTACCGAACCACCGATCATACTTACCAGTAAGAATAGTATCAAAAATGTAGTAATAGGATTCAGACTCATCTTATCTGTAATAGATAAAGGGTAGGAATTATCACCTTTACCATCGTTATTCCGATCTTCCCATTCAGAAGAGTCGAGAGGGAATGCATCTACTTCATTGAGCCTGTTATCGCCATCCATATCGGGGTCAAGTACATCACAGGCCCCATCTGCATCAGTATCATCTGGTACTGAATTACTAGATATCGAACTTGTAAAGCACAATGCCTCAACAGTATCAGGCCATCCATCACCATCATCATCATTATCTGCATTATCACCTTGACCATCCGAGTCAGTATCTCTTTGCTCCGAAGGGTCTTTTGGGAACGCATCGTCATAGTCTAATTCCAAATCATTATCATCATCGTTATCTACAAGATCACAAATCCAATCTTGATCAAAATCTAACGGTATCGAAGTGCCATCAAGAGGGTCAGTACCACAGTTTGGTTCAGATACATCGGCCCAATTATCACCGTCATCATCATCATCAGAATTATCACCGATGCCATCTGAATCAGTGTCATCCCATTCAGTATTATCCATAGGGAACATATCTAAGATATCTAAAACACCATCATTATCATCATCGTCATCAACTATATCACAAATACCATCAACATCATAATCAATAGGAATTTGCACAGACGACATAGGATCAGTGTTACATAATATTTCATCAATATCTGACCAACCATCATTATCGTCATCTAAATCAGAATTATCACCAAGACCATCATTTTCATTATCAGACCATTCAGATGAATCGAGAGGGAATGCATCATAAGCATCGGAAATAGAATCACCATCATCATCAATATCTAAATTATTACCAAATCCATCTGAATCAGTATCGAACCATTCAGTAGGGTCGAGAGGGAATGCATCAACTGGATTCGGATAATTATCCCCATCCATATCTCCATCCATCAAATCACAAGAACCGTCTCCATCGAAATCAGCTGGGACTGAAAAAGAGTTCAAAGGGTCTGAAGCACAGGTTATTTCGACATTGTCGCTAAATCCGTCACCATCATCATCAGTATCTGCGTTATTCCCTGTCCCATCATTATCTGAATCATACCATTCTTGATCATCCATAGGGAATGCATCGGAAGTATCGTCATAACCATCATTATCATCATCTTCGTCTAAAGAATTACAAATATCGTCATTATCAAAATCAGATGGTATACTGTTCGCACGTATTGGATCAGACCCACATGATAACTCTGTCAAATCATCATAACCATCATTATCATCATCTAAATCTGCATTATTTCCTGTGCCATCATTATCAGTATCTATCCATTCAGACGCATCGAGTGGAAAAGTATCGTTGACGTCATCGACAAAATCGCCATCATCATCACTATCTAGAGGGTCACAAATACCATCGGAATCAGTATCAAGAGGAACGCTATTATTATCCTCGGGGTCACTACCACAATCTTCTTCAATCATATCATAAAAGCCATCACCATCAAGGTCGAGACTGAAAAACCAATAAGATATCCCATAATAGCCCTCGCCAGAAGTTGCACGGACTTGAACTAAAACATCCATTCCTTCTACAATCATTCCAGGGTATGTACCAGATCCATTTGAAGTAACATATTCCGGATTATTGAATGACGAATAATCAATAGTGTTAGCCTGATCATCAGCTAGAATAACTTGAAAATCCACTTCAGATGAATTAAACCATACTGATATTGCAACACCATGGCCCATTGGAACAGTAGTTTGATAGTTGTCATTAAGGTCATCATTTAATGAGCCCCAGCCTGTGAAGCTGTTGTTAACTAAAACTGTAGTAATAGACAGATTAGAAGGATTAAGATAGTCGTTTGAGGCATCACCACCTAAACCAGCATCATCCTGATTGTTGACTGGCGCATTAGACATATTGTCAAAAGTGAATGATAAATTATAGTCATGTGAACCAGTATTCGTCCCATATGCGAAAACTCTGAAAAATAAGTCACTCCCTCCATAATTATTCACGGTGACAGTCTCAGGATTAGAAAACCAACTGGTAGTAATGACTGCCCCCGAGCTATCATAAACTTCTAAATCTAAATCCGCTGTAGAGTTCCAACCTAATGAGGCAAATACTCCGAAATAAGCGGGCATAGATACCTTGTAATAATCATCAGTATCGCTAGTATAAGTGACATCACCCCAAAATGACATGTTCGTAGCATTCAGTAGCATTGCAGTCGCTGCAGTATTCCCTGCATCATTACCAGTTCCAGCATCATGTCCTGAAGTGCCGTTACCTGTACCTCCACCACCGCCGCTTCCGCCGGTCGAGAATATCCAAATTTGCATAGTATATAGGCCACTACCTGTCCATTGATCAATGCGAATATACACAGTAGTACCACCAACATTTGTCCCATTAGAGGTCACATCATCTGTAGATGTTGTAAGACTGGAATCAATCGTACCACCGCTACTGCTGTAAAGGAAAAGATCGAAATCAGCACCAGAAGCAGGAGTTAATTGGACTGCTAATCCTGTATTATTAGACATATTGACAGAGTAATAGTCATCAATATCTCCAGTCGTACTTAAATTCCCATAATAAGTAGCATTAGATGCAGGTAAATTAGTAGCAGTAGATAGAGAATCGCCTGCATCTCCTCCAGTCCCTGCATCATTGCCTAATACTGGTAAAGCAATCATGCTTAACATCAATATTGAAACTAAAATCGAGAGTCTCTTTCGGGCATCCATACATGACGGTAGGGTTATCTTGATTTTAAGTCTCTCCGACGGATTGAATTAATATTTGTAAAAACCTTCACCAGATTTCCGGCCTAATTTACCCTCATCGACCATTGTAACGAGTAATTTAGAGGGGGCATATTTATCATTTCCAAAGCCCTCATGAAGAACATTCATGATATGTAAGACAGTATCATTACCAATTAAATCAGATAGTGCTAATGGACCAATCGGATGATTCATTCCAAGCTTCATTATTCCATCAATTGCCTCTGGTTCAGCAACCCCTTCTTCAAGTGCTAGAATAGCCTCATTAATCATAGGACAGAGAATTCGATTAGAGATGAAACCGGGCGAATCATTGCAAGAAAGTGCAGTTTTACCCATTTTTTCCGCTGCATTAACAACATCTGCATTAACTTCATTAGAAGTATTACTTCCATTAATAATCTCTACAAGTTTCATAATAGGCACTGGGTTCATGAAATGCATACCAATTACCCTATCTGGACGATTAGTTGCACTAGCAATTGCATCAATACTGATGCTAGATGTATTAGTAGCAAGTATTGTTTCAGGTTTACAAAAAGAGTCTAATTGTTCAAATAAAGCAGTTTTGTAAGAAAGAACTTCAGGGATTGCTTCAACCACAAGATCTGCATCAGCAGCCGAAGAATTCTCTATCGATGTACTAATTCTTGAGAGTGCTTGTTGAGCGTCTTCTTCAGTCATCCTCCCCTTAGCAACTAATTTGCTAAGAGATTTCTCAATTGTCTGCATTCCTTTTTCTACAAATTCTTCTTTAATATCAATCATTGTAACTTTGTAACCTGCACAAGAAGAGACTTGAGCTATACCATTACCCATTTGACCGGCGCCAATAATTGCAATATGTTCGATTGTCATGTGTGTTCGAATCGCTATTAAGAAATTAGTCTTCTCCTTAGTCTAGGTCAATTAAATCATCATCATCATTCGTTGAAATCGTGTAAATACTATGATTTCTCTCTTTCCAGACATTCAACTCTTCTGCTTCAGGTAACTCTTCATTAATACTATTCCAATCTATTTTATCCTCAACAATAGAAGGCTCATTTAACAATTCATTTATTTCATCAAAAGATTGTTCCAATGATAATAAATTACGATTTTTCAACTTCCTTTGACGTAAATTGCTCCTTAGCATAACTGTTGCACTGATAAGCATTAGAGCACTTAATAACCCTCCTAAGAAGTACCAAAGCATAGGGCCTTGGTTCTTTGCATCATCAATAGCCCAATCAATCCAATCCTGATTAATTACCTCAATTGAATAGCTATTCCTATTATTGACTGCATCTGTAGCCATACCCTGAATAATATGTTGACCAATATGATCTTGGACTGATATTTCTAAATTAAAAGTCCCTGATGAATCACAAATAAATTCCTCTGTTTCAATTACACTCCAAATCATAACATAAGTAGACGGTTCACATTCTCCTTCAATCATCTTCACTGAATTTAATGTAGAATTACGGCTACTATTGTGTTCAAATGAAATAATTGGAGCTATAGTATCACGAGTAATATGTAGTTCGTATACATCGATTTTATCTAATGCTTCAATTTCAATTACAAATTCATTAAGACCTTCGACTAAATTAAACCCAAGTTGGACATGTATGGCACCAGAAGTAATTAAATATCGCTCATCAGCATTCATATTTTGCCACCAAATTTCCTGATTAGGACCTCGAGTGAGGACTGACATGACACTATCAACTGTGGTCAAACTACCATTCCATTGAGCATCTACATTTGTATCATAGACTGATTCATTAAGAATATATATTCTGCAATCAACAAGTACGTTTTCATTGTACTGCCCCTCAGTAGAGTCATATGCAGTCATACAAAACTCATGTTCTCCAGTCGAATCAAGGATTAAATTCATCGCACCTTCATCGTCATTATTCCATTCATTTAATTGAACACCATCATGAGTGAAATAAGCATGGACTAACTCATCAGAGTTCCAAGTCATAATTTGACGATGATCAGTTAACTCATTATCGAAAGAAGGGGCAAAACTCCAATCAATCACTGGCATGGTACGATCTAGATTCAGACTCCATTGCTCACTTGCTGAGTTATCAGCCCAATCAATCAACTCAAGAGTAACTATGTAATTACCATCAGCGATATGCGAAAGATTCACTTCTATTTCAGTATTCTTTGTTTGATCTAACGTTGAATTATCAGTTACAAAAATAGTAGGCATCTCAGTATTCGAACCACAGATATCTAAATCATCTAGTGGATTAGAAAATTCCATCGAGATGTTAAGGCACCATTCTTTAACATCTATAGACATGTTAAGTCCAAATATTGAATTAGTAATATTTAGAACATTGGACATATCATTAATCGTATTACGATGACCATTTTGATCATCAATGTAGAATGATTCTAATTTAGGAACTTGAGGATCAAAAATGACCATATGGCTACTAGATATGCTATTACCAGCAGCATCTGTAGAAGTAATAGTAAATTCATTTTCTTCTGGTATCAAGTAGTATTCACTAGCGCCACTATCAGACGAATAATCTATACCAATCTGACTAGGAATTAGACCTACAGTCCAATTAGTAAAACCATAGTTATCGAAATCTGAAATCCGTGAACTATCCTGGAAAACACTAGCCCCAAGTTCAGTCTGTATTATCAAGTTAACATAGGGCTTATTGGTGATTTCAGGAACTCCATAAATTAACAATGGAGGGAAAGTAATATCGTAATTAACAGATAGCCAAGATTCGGCAAATAATCCGGATCTATCTGTCAAATTAACACCATAATCGTGCCATTGCTCAGAAGAAGGGAGGCTGGAATTAATCCATATTTCTCTAAATGAAATATTTTCAGGCATCGCGAAATGATTACCCGAATTCCAAATTCCAGTCAAATTATGACGTACGAAATTAGTATCTAACCCTTCAACTGAATCTGCATCGGGTATAGTTGTTTGATTATCAACTGGGTACCAATTTAAATCATCTAAACTAAATCCAATACCAGTATCTAAGGCATGTATTTCAATCGGTAATAATTCATTCGTCTGAGTCATATTTTGAGGTGTAGAAAACTCAACTATAGGATCTAATTCTAATAATTCATAATTATAAGGAAGTTTTAATTCAATTCCTCCTACGAGAGAAATTACAACTTCACCACGCCAAATACCGGCGAAATCAGGTCTTTCAAAGGCCAAATTGATTTGATGGGCACTAGTAGGGACATTTCCAGCTAATGTTTGGGAACCATTAGGCCAAATAGAGTTGATTTCAAGATTACTTAAATCAATTTGGTCAGTAATTACTAATTTTTCACCACCTATCATACTTATGTCTATCCAAAATTGAACTTCACCAGAAACCGAATAACCGTGTACTGCTACAGCATAAAGCCCATTTTCAACATCTGTTAATTGTATATTCTCAGATGAACTTCCAGTCCATGAGCGAGATACTTCTTCACTTGATGAAAATATACCATCATCATTATCATCACGGAACAAAAACAAATCTAAATCCGCGGAATCATATGCATCCATAGATATACTCAATTCCGAAACTTCATCAAGTGTGAAATTATGCCACCATGAAGAGGACATTTTATCGTTAGAGACATCTTGATATGCAGTTTCATTATCAAAGTAAATTGGTTGTGTCCAACCATAAGCAGAAACAGATTCGACATCCATAGGCACTGTAGATACAACGTGAACTGCATCAACGCCATCCCCTTCCGACCAGTCACCTATAGACTGAGAAAAACCACCCTCTTCAGCTGCAACATACCCTACAGATATATTCAGAGCATTATCATTTGTAGATACACCATGAAGGGCAGTATGAAGCACCATTTGGTGTGTCCCAGCTAATGCAGGTACTGTGAAAACTTCTCTAGAAGTACCTGTATAGGTCCCCCAATTATGTGAACCACTACCTGCGTGATTATTCACTGAGCGGGAGGTGATACCGAATGTAGAATCACCATATGCGTCAGGATCATCTGAAGAGTATCCGTGAGGAGTTTCATCGAGCCACAATATATCGATATCAGTATATGGATTATCATCCCAATCTACATCGAGAATTACTGTCCCTCCAGTAGCCCATTCAGCAGGCCAGTCAACGGTTAAGAAACGCCAATCACCACTCTCTGCACGCCAATTCCACCTTGTGGCGCCACTAATCCATTCTTCATCATAAAGAGTCTGATTTGAGACATTTCCATCTAATGGTTTAGGAATTATTTCAAATGGACCGGACCAAGGTACATTTGTCACAATAGGTAATGTCCAATTACGATGAGAATTAGTAGATGGAGTTCCATTCGATAAGTAAAATGACTCAATAAGAACACCATGTTGATGAAGACCAGATTCTGCATCACTAGGTACTTGTATATTCATCTGTATTGTATTAGTGTCATTTGAATCAACCACCATAGTACGAGGCAGAGATACCCATTCGTCTGTTAAACTTCCAAAAGCAGTCCAGTCTATTTCAATTCTAACTGATTCATCGGATTGATCGCCATTATAGTTCCATACTCCAAGGAATATACCATCTCTTGCATCCTCAAATGGATTCCCCACTCTAACCTCTGCATTAGGTCCATTAGACGTCCAATATGTCACTTCTTCTAACTCATCAGATTCAGTCCAGTCATCAGAATCAACCATTGAATCGTTATCAAAATCCTCAACGTAAACTCCATCTCCATCTGTATCTGTCCATCTATAAATTTGTAAAAATACTCTTTCTTCACTATTTCGATCCATGTTAGAATCAAAAGCAGAATATTCTATTGTTGCTCGAGCACGAAGTTGCCTTGTTTCATCAGGCAAAGAATAAATGCTATCAGGAATATGTAGAGGTATAAGCAAATCTGGCCTACTTCCTTGATGACCATCCCAGCTATCATTTAGACCATTATCACTTCCATTACCCGTACTATTCCAAACTATAACTTCATGTTGGAGAGGCTCGAAAACAGTAGGAGTATATCTCAACATCACTTGACTATCAGCATGATTAGTGAATTCTAAATCGACTGATTGTGACTCTCCAGGGAACATATAGTTGATGTTTGCATCTCTATGTTGTCCTTGGAATGTGCCACTGTTCCATTGGGCTGGACTTAACCACCAACTCCCATTGTCACCTTCCAAAGTAGAAACTGCGCGTGATGCATTAAACCAACCACCTCCTTGAATAAAAGGCTCGTATCCTCTATCATCAGATGTTGATAACACGAAGTCTCTAAGAGTCTGAGAATCGGGATATTCACCTTGAGTTTCTTGCCATGCTTCGGCTACTAGAGCAAGTAATCCAGCCGCTACAGGAGTTGCTAAACTAGTTCCACCCCACGAAGACCATGCAGAATTAGCATTACTCCTTAGATTTAGGGGGATGTCACCAGTTGCTGACCAACCTACTGATACAATGTCAGGATCCATCCTACCGACTACATTAGGGCCTCTATTAGACCAAGGAGCAGCCTGACCCCAAGAATCACTAGAACGAGAACTAAATGCACCTACTGAAAATACACCATGAGCTGCTCCTGGAACTTTAGTAGTGCCAAAACCATGGCCACCATTACCTATTGCAACGGAATATGAAGCTTCATCGTTATAGACTCTAGTCAACCAATCAAGATAAAGAGAATACCCATCAGCTCCTGAGTCATCAATACTTGAATATCCAAATGAAAAAGAACCGATATCTGCTTGATCGTACTTAGTATCCGTCTTACCATCGTTTCCTTCAGCAATCCATCTCCAAGCATCAAGTGAATTCCCACCTGAATAATGGTTACCTATTGAGGCTATAGTGGCATTTGGAGCCATTCCTACGACACGGCCATTATCAATTGCCCCTTGAGCTGAAATAGCACTGGCGCACAAAGTACCATGATTTCCAGAATCTAACATAAATAACGTCAGATTACCAGATCCTGCAATACGATTTTGGTAACCATGTCGAATAGAATATGTTTCACCATACGGTAAACCATTGATACCATCGGATACCCAATACATCAATCCACCGGATATATCCCATAGACCATCTCCATTCGTATCAAGGCCTGTCGTTTCAGAACCAGGACGCATCGCTTTCTCTCCAGTGAAATTCCCGTCTACATCCATATCGACATATACAGTCTCATATACCCCTGATATGTTTTCATCAATAACAATAATTGGAACATCGCTACCAACCTTAGACCGGAGAGTTGGATCAGGATGTTCACCTAAATGATAAGTACCAGATAAAGAACTTGAGATCCCAGAAATATTATATCCAGATATATCGAGTAAACCATCGGAATTATTATCATAGTCAAGAGTCGACGTATCAGCGTACCAAGAGTTAGATTCCGGATAAGATTGACCATTTACGAGATATTTGTACATGCTATTATGATCAAACATCATTGGCCATCCAGACCAATTAGAACGTGAATCATCTACACGAGCTTGCCTACCATCTAAATCTGGGTGAGCGAAATCAACCCCCGTATCTGCAACAGCTACAATCATGCCTTCGCCAGTATACCCTCTATCCCAAGCATCATTGGCACCATGAATTTCTCCTGATCTAACTGTTTCAGGTTCAAAATTAGGTTTCTCAAATGGCATTGTATCATAGGGTTCAGGATTATTTTGAGCATCTAATATCGATATTACACCTGGTACACTAGGCAACTTATGAAAAATATTAGACGGCATCCAAAAAGTCCTATGATTGATCTCACCAGAGGTTGGATCAAAGGCTTGGAAAGTTTCTCCATTACTTGCCTCTGCTTGCTTATCTAATGCATTATTTTGTAATTGCCAATGATTAAGTTCGGCAAGAGACCAAGTAATCACTGTAACGCGAACTCTATCATCACCTAATTCAACTCTTGAGAATAATGAGTCTTCAATCCAAGGATTCCCAGGTGAAGGGAAAGAATGAATTTCTAAGTTAGTAGTTACTCCAAGAATCACCTCACTCGGAACATCAGAAGATTGCATATCAATATCTAACATCAGAGATATTGAAGATGTCAACATAAGAAGCGACAAGACTACTGCACGACGTTGACTCATATTCCTTGCGTCATTATTCTTGACTTGTATTTACCGGCCCCGTGTCCCGTCATAATCAAAGAGGAAGAGTTGTTCGATGAGCCCACTAGTCCCGTAGTGTAGTGGTCCATCATGGAGGATTTTGGTTCCTCCGACCCTGGTTCGAATCCGGGCGGGACTACCAAAAAAGCAACTATTCATCTATTTTTTCGGGCATTTTAGCTAAATCCCTAGTAATGTTCTTTTGATGGCTTTCTAATGTCCCACCACCAATCTCAAGAAGTTTAGAATCTCTCCAAAGTCTTTCAACTACATATTCTCCAACATAACCATATCCACCCATCACCTGAATCGCTCTATCAGCGATATTTTTTGCAGCAGTAGTTGCATAGAGTTTAACGCCATCAGTATCTAATCTATTCCCTGATTTAGATAAATCAGTTTTTCTTGCAGTATCATAAACATATGATCGCATTGCTCTGTACTCTGCCCAAGACTCACCAATATGACGTTGTATTTGTCCGAAATTACGTATTTCAGAACCAAAAGCTTCCCTCTCAGACGCATATTTATTCATTGCAAAAAGACTACGTCGAGCGATGCCTAGAGCCATTGCAGCAAGACCTATTCTTTCAATCTCTAAATTTCTCATCATATGAACCATAGATTCACCCGGGCCACCTACTATATTTTCTGGAGGAACAATACAATTGTCAAATACTAACTCTGCAGTATTAGATGCCCTCATCCCAGTTTTATCGTAAATTTTCTGTCCTACTGAAAAACCAGGCATCCCTTTCTCAACTAGGAAGGTAGTAATTTGCGCCCGACCTTTTGAATCAGTACCAGTTCTTGCATATAGCCAACAAATATCCGCAGGAGTACTATTTTCATCTATTGAACCATTAGTAATCCACATTTTTTGACCATTAATTACCCAATTACCATCTGAATTTAGTTCAGCAACAGTTTGCATCCCTAGTACATCAGTACCATAACCAGGCTCGCTCATAGCCATACAGCCAATCCACTCACCAGAACAAACCTTAGGTAGAATTCTAGATTTCTGTTCCTCATTACCATTATGTGCTAAGTTATTCACCATTAATTGTGCATGTGCTAGGTATGCAAGGCAGAAACCAGGATCTGAATACGATAATTCCTCGTTTACAATTGCTACAGCTGTAGCATCCATTCCAGAACCCCCGTAATTTTCAGGTACACTAATTCCCAATAACCCATAATCTCCTAATTTCCTAAATAAATCTTGATTGAACTTCTCATTTCTATCATGCTCTAATGCTTGGGGCTCAACTTCTTCCAAAACAAAACTACGAATCATCTCCCTAAGCATCAGGTGTTCTTCGGTAGGGTTGGCTAAATCTATGCTCTGCCAGTCATTGTCCATATACCTACGACTAATGTTTCTCGTATATGACATTCGACTCAAAGAGTCGCATCAAGTCCACTTAAGACTAGATTTCAAGTTGGAGATTATGGTGTAACTCGGCGACTATCTCTTGGGAACGGTATTACTTCTCTAATATGGTCTGCACCAGATAGCCAAGTACATACTCGATCTACTCCTAAACCAAACCCTCCATGAGGAACGCCTCCATATCTACGAGTATCAATATAGAATTCGTATGGTTCTCTCGGAGAGTCTTCTTCATCAAGACGCTCTAGAATTTCTTTTTCAGACCATGTTCTTTCACCACCACCAATGATTTCACCATACCCCTCTGGTGCCAATAAATCATGGCAAAGAACATATTTTGGATCATCTGGATCTTGCCTGTGATAGAAAGGTTTAGCTATTTTCGGATAATGAGTAAGGAAATGAGGGACATCAAAATCTGCTGTAAGTATTTTTTCTTTAGAATAATCTAAATCTTCCCCCCACTCAACATCTACATCTTTCGATTGTAATATTTCTATTGCCTCGTCATAGCGCATAATTGGATACGGATTATCGGCGTACCTAGCTACTAATTCTAAATCCCTTCCTATGGATAATAATTCATCAGACCTTTCATCTAATAATGTACTAGCAATATGCCTAACTACGCCTTCACCGTGCTTCATGACCTCGTTATTAGTGGCCCAAGCCATTTCCATTTCTGCATGCCAGAATTCGGTTAAATGACGACGTGTACGAGATTTTTCTGCTCTAAAAGATGGTGCCATAGTGTACAATCTTTCAAGAGCAGGCATAGCGGCTTCTGCATAAAGTTGCCATGATTGTGTCAGATACACATCTTTTCGACCAAAGTATGGAACTTCGAATAAAGTACTACCTCCTTCAACTGCACCAGATACAAAGTTAGGTGCTTGATATTCGATGAAATCGCGATTACGGAAATAAGAATGAACTGCTCCAAATACAGAGGAACGAATTTTTAACATAGTAGTCATTCTACTAGTTCGAAGGTATAAATGCCGGTTATCCAGTAAGAATTCGGTTTCTCCGCCATCTGCCTCAGCCATTGCTGATTCAGTAATTGGGAATGGTCTCTCAGGATTAACAGCCCCTACAATCATTCCACTTGTAATCTGCACTTCATGTCCGTGTTCCCTATCAGTGGATTTGACTATCCCTTTCAAAATGACACTTGATTCAATTAAAGATGACTTTAACTCATCAAAAAATACATCACCTAATGGATCTCTTTTAGCTACACATTGAATATGTCCTGTAGAATCTCTAATTACAATAAAACGAATTTTATTCGAACCTCTTGAACGATGAATCCATCCTTTCAATTCAACTTCTTGGTCATCATATTTACCAGATAGAATATCGTTAATCCATATTTCTTTACCCATGTAATCAAATCTCCGTGTTTGTGCGTAGTGCCGCTAGGATATCAATTACTCCCTAGTAACTAATTGGAATACCCGGGGTTAAGCCATACAAATCACCAAAATAATGGTGATTAGCATGGCGGGTCTGACGGGGTTCGAACCCGCGACCCCCGGGTTAAAAGCCCGGTGCTCTACCTGACTAAGCTACAGACCCAGCCTCGCGACAAAGCACCCCTCTATAATTACAACGGGTAAGCAAATACATTGCTAAAGCCTAGCTAATTGTTGGCGGGTCTGACGGGGTTCGAACCCGCGGCCTTCCGGTTAAGAGCCGGACGCTCTACCTGACTAAGCTACAGACCCAGCCTCGCGACTTAGCGCCTATCTATAATTACAACGGCTAGAGTAATAGTCAACTAAGACGTCCTAATTGGTTAATTAGAGTCAAAACGCCGCCATTTGATGCTAAGACTACTGCATCACAAATACCTACGAAAAGTCCTACTTCTACAACTCCTGCAATACTCAGAAGAGTAGTTTCTAAAGATTTAGGGTCAGAAATTGATGGACCAAAACTGCAGTCTAAGATGTACCCTCCATTATCTGTTATGAAAGGATCAGAACCACCGCGCAGGGAAACCTCACCTGGGCATATAGAATAAATTCTATCTCTAGTTCTTTCCCATTCAAAAGGTAAAATCTCCACAGGTAAATCAAACATACCGAGAGTATCTACTTGCTTACGATCATCAGCAACAACAACCATAGATTTAGAAGATTGAACTACGATTTTTTCCCTTGTCAATGCTCCTCCACCACCCTTAATTAGAGAAAATTTACTATCAAACTCATCAGCGCCATCAATAACGAGATCTAAGCCACCTGATTCTGCTAAAGATATCAAAGGAATACCCACTGACTCAGCTAATACTCTAGTAGATTCACTTGTAGGAACACCTACTACATTGAGGCCCTCTTCAGATATTCTTCTTCCTATCTCAATAACTGTATAACGAACTGTTGAACCAGTACCAAGACCTAATTTCATACCATTTTTAATGAAGTCACAAGCAGCAATACCTGCTTCGGACTTGAGCTTCTCAATGTCGTCCATGATAGTCTGAAGAGGTTTAATGCCATGATGGTTTCCAATACCGAATGTCAGAATTGTATGTAATATGGGGACCGAGAAGTTCATTCGAAGATAGCCTTTCGAAGAACTGAGGGAGCAGGAGGGTCACTGACAGTGTACGACACTGAGGAAAGTCCCCTCTCCAAGATGCAAGCGGTCCGATTAACGTCGGAGATCTGGGAAGGTCGGCTCTGTAATAGAAACGAACCATGCCTGGCGTGTACAATGAATCCGAAAGGAGGAGATTGCCAGGTCATGGATGGAACGAGCAACCCCGCTGGAGCAAGTCCAAGCAGTCCTGTATGGCATCAACAGGGACAGGTAGGACGCTAAGTTGAATGTGACCAGCTGAAAAGTGAACAGAAAGGGGCTTACTCCCTGCACCCTCACAAATTAATAGTGCGAACGCTAGTCTAATACTGCATCCAAAACAGTAGATTCCTCTAATGAGCCGCTATCACCATAATCTAACCATGAACCATGACCCATTATGCGTGAAGTCAATTCCTTTTGTAATACGATAATAGATGGAAGCAAGATTGCACTTGCCAACAAAGCTAGTACTAACAAAACCATCATTAGTACAAAGAAATTCTGTAAACCAGGTATTGATACAAATAATCCAGCCGAGAGCCCAGCACATGTTGTAGCAGTTGTTTCAAAAATCGTTTGTCCTGTTTTAGCTACTGATTTGACTATTCCTGCAGGAGTTTCTCCTTCGTCCTTAATACGATCAATGATATGTATTGAGTCATCAACACCTATTCCAAACACTATTGTTCCAATCATAGCCGTAAATACATTTACTCCAACTCCACCGAATCTCATCAGCAAGGGTTGCCATAGAACTACAGCAGCCACAGCAGACATGGTGAAAATTGCTAACCGAGGAGACCTGAATAGGAATGCCATAGTAATTAATAGAATAAACATAGTCCAAATTGTAGTTAAACTCTGAGCTTTATGTATTCCCGAATTAATATCAATAGATACTGGTAGACCACCTGTCAGTAACGAATTGTAAGTATTATCTACATTTACCGCAGTACATTTTAGAGGGTTAAGACATTCATCTTCGCCTTGAAGAATATCATCAATAGCATTACGAAGAAGAGTAGCATCTGCAAGATTAATGTAAGGTTGGTTAGCATAAACGAGAGTTTTTGTTTCCCCCATTCCACTATCTGCATTCATTAGCATCGAACGTATTTCGGGAGAAAGTGTATCAAAAGCGATATTCACCATATCTTCTCTACTTGATACTGAATATGCCCAACATTGTGGAGTTAATGGATTCTCAACAGGGTTAGATTTTTGCCAACATTCATCATGTAAAATTTCCCAAAGACTTTGATCATAAATTTCCAAACCTGAAATATTAACATCTACATGTATTGCTTTAAGGACATTGACCAAACTTATCGTATCTGTTTCTGGTACGTTGTCAACAAGAATTTGTAAATTCTCTATTGAATCAAGGATTGGAATATCCCGTATAGGAGCTGTTCCATTAACAACACCTCTACCTTCAGCATTGATGATGAACATATTCACTTGCCCTCCTTCAAATACAGCACTATATTCACGTAGCGTTTCATAAGATTCTAAATTTGGAGGCACCTCATCTGGGCCCGCAGAAATTTGCTGACCCATAGTTTCTGCGAATACATTGAGACCGAAACCAGTGATTAATAAGGCGGCAAGTATCACAAACACAGAGAATTTTACAGGTATTTCACCGATTTTATTCCACATATTATCGAACATCTTACTAGGACCTTTACGATACTTAAGTAACTCTACCAAAGCAGGAACCATTATCATGGATAGAATAAAAGTCACAACAATCCCAAGAAGAAGAGTCACCCCTACTGTACGCATTGGTTGTATTGGTACTAAGAAAGTCCAGGTTAAGACACTGAAACCAATAATCGTAGTCAGAGCAGAAAGGAATATTGCATTGCCGGTAGTCAGAGCAGCCTTAACAGTAGCACTCAAACTTATCAGAGGGTCCCAAGGATCTATGTCTTCAATTTCTACACCGTCCCTATTAGCAATCCACGCTTTTTCTAGACGCTCTTCAATTAATTCCACACGATTTTCTTCGATTCGATTAGTCAGGTGTAATGAATAATCAACACCTAAACCAACGAGTATCGGACCTGCTGAAATTATCATCGGCGTTAACATCACGTCAAAAATAACCGTTATACCGAATGTTATTGCTAAACTCATTGCAATTGGTAAACCGCCTACAATTATGACCTTAGGGTTTCTATGCAGAATAAGCATAGTAATACAAACAAGCAATGCACTTATCGGCAACATAGTATTAACTAATTCTTTGTAAATCGAATCGGACACATCATGAAGAACTGGAGTTAAACCGGTAATAGTTACAGCCTTTCTTTGAGGTATATCATCAAGCCTTTCGAGGTCCATTGTAGTGGTAGGATTCGAATAATCGCGGCCACATAATTCACAATTAATACCTGATTCGTCGTAAATTAATTTCTCAGCATAAGCAATGAAGGCCTTGTGATCTTTAACTTGGCCATTTTTTAAATCGTCTCTAGCAGGAATATCAGTCCCTTCCATATCAAAAATAATACCCATAACTATTACTCCTGTATCCCATATACCATCTCCATTTGTATCTCTAACAAAAGACTCTAGGAGAGAACTCGTTTGGTCAACTAGATTATCGATTCTTTCTTGTTCATCTGGTATAGAATATCCTTCGTATGGATTCAAACTAGATACTGCACAGTCCTGAGTTTGGCCGGTAGGGAGGCCATATTTCTCAACCGCACAATTAAATCGATAACTCGAAGAATTCGCTTCTTTAATGATTTGAGAAGGAGATAGAATCCATATCACACCATCTATTTCCCCTCTATCATCTTTATATTGATCAAGACCAGATTGGTAACCACCTTTACCCTTATTACGATCATCTCCTTCTAACCATGATAATTGCTGAAGAATATTGGCATCTGTGATATTTTCATCACCATGTTCGGCCCCAGTTGCTGCATTATCTGTTTGTATATACAGAATGAAGATATCTGTAGCCCAAGGTGCCTCCCTTACATCCAGTAAAAGTTCAGTAGAATCCGCACCATCAGGGAGATATATCTCGACATCTCCGTTAATTTGTTGTTCAAAATTCATAGCATCTTTACCTAAAAGAGCCGTTGTTAGAAGAAGTAACGCAACTATGAAACCGGGACTTCTCAAAACAGCAGAATAAGTCAATTCAGCAAGACGAATTGAGCTATTGCGAGCAACACTGTTGATATCATCCATTAATTGAATGCCAGTATCGTATACATCACCTAATGGACTCTCTACAATAGATTTTTTAATTTGAATTGATGAATTCCTGATAGGTACTAATTTTTCAAACACCCATTCCCAAAAAATAACCTCATCATCTTCTTCGAATTTAGTACTTTTAGCGGCCTCCTCTCGGCCGTCAGGTACATCGGTCACATATAGCGGCCGTTAGTCAGACCAAATGAAATAATCGCATATAATTATACAAAGACTAGGAATTAAGCACGATTTGTAATTTTCTAAAATATTTGAAGAGTAAAAAAGAAGGTTTATTCATATCTTCATACAGACCAAGTATACGAATTACTGAAAGTAAATGAGCACCTCCGCCAATTGATAATATGGCAAGACGAAGGAAAGCCTTGGCTCCGAAAGGAAGAGATGATGATGTAAGAATAGTAGCAGGATTTGCATTAGGATCTATCCTGACAGCCATAATGATACTAGTCGTTGTCATTGCACCACCTGCTACAATCGGTCCTAGTGAAGGTGAATTAGCACCAGATTTTAGTGCAGATGCTTATAGTGGCTCAAACTGGGAAAATTTCAAACTCTCAGATTCTTTTGATTATGAATGGGAAGAGGGGAACTCCGGAGAATGGATATTAATCCAATTTATCGATACAGACTGCCCATATTGTTGGGATGAAGGGGACACATTGAGTAACCTGCACGCACAATGGTCAAGTGACGTAGAATTCATAACTGTAGCAGTCGAACTATCAATTAATGGACATGATAGCAATCGTCAAGAGATAGAAGCCTTCCGTGATAAAACAAATTATGGCACCGATGAAAATGATGGAAATGGATGTAATTCAGGGAGAGACAATTGTGCTAACAGGCCAGGAACAACACATAACTGGGATTATATTGATGGATCTAGTAATATATTGAAAGATTGGGAAGTGTCAGGAACCCCATTCCTAGTTATTCTGAAACCAGATGGTTATGTGGCTTGGAATCAAGGAGAAAATAATGGAGAATCCATTGAAGATGCTATGCAAAGAGTAGTAGGTGGTTCTCAATGAACGAAGCATTAACTGACCCTATACTAATCTCATTCAGTGTCGGACTTCTAGTCAGCACTTATTTGATGTTTGCTAACAAAGAGAAGAGCACCACTAAGCTTCTTATGTCATCATTATTATTTGGAGGTATAGGTATAATTTCTTCCACCTATACATACATAATACACAATAAAATGATAGTTCAAGGAACTACCTCTTTCTGCTCATCAGAGGGTTTCATACAATGCGGCTCTGTCATTGGAGACCCAGATTGGAATAATCTCTTTGGTATACCATGGGGCATATTTGGAATCTTATCATTCTCATTATTAATTTTCCTAAGTTTATGCCTATACCTTGATAGACATGCAAAATGGGTTGATGATTATCTTAACTATTCATGGTGGGCATCATTAGCAGGTTTACCTTTTGTTGCTCTATTAGTTGCAATTGAGTTGACACAAGTAGAACAAGCACCACATATTTGCCCATTTTGTACCATAGCACATTTATCACTAATAGGATATGTAGCAGCAATATATTATTTGAAAATTAATAAATCCCATGGTAAATGGTCTGAACAGGGGCGATAAAGATGGAATTAGTTACAGGTGGTGCAGGATTTATTGGATCACATCTCGTAGACGCTTTAGTGGCTAAAGGACTACAGGTGCGAGTCTTAGATAACTTTAGTAGTGGTAGAGAAGAATTCCTAGAACATCACTCAAACACAAATAATGTGGAGATAATAAGAGCTGATTTACTAGATTTAGAAGAAGTTAAAAAGGCAATGAATGGAATACATACGGTACACCATCTAGCCGCTAATCCAGATATCAGATTAGGTACTGAAATAACAGATACAGACTTACAACAAGGCACTATTGCAACATACAATGTCCTAGAAGCAATGAGACACAATAATGTCAAAAGAATCTCATTTGCATCTTCAAGTGCAATATATGGTGAAGCAAGCATTATGCCGACTCCTGAGACATATGGACCGGTCTTACCAATTTCATTGTATGGAGCATCTAAATTAGCATCAGAAGCATTGATTAGTTCATGGTGCGGAACATTTGGAGGAGAAGCATGGATCAATAGATTCGCGAACATAGTAGGACCTAGGGGGACACATGGCGTGATTTTTGATTTCATACACAAATTGAAAAAAGACCCAAATAGATTAGAGGTTTTAGGAAATGGGCGTCAAGAAAAATCGTATATGTCAGCGGAAGATTGTGTTAGAGCAATGGTACACTTAGTTGATAATACAGAGCAGAAGGTAAACCTTTACAACCTAGGCACAGGAGATACTTGTTCCGTTAGAAGAATTGCAGAAATTGTCGTAGAAGAAAGTGGATTCAAGGATGTATCAATAGAATACACCGGTGGTGACAGAGGTTGGGCTGGTGATGTTCCAAAAACATCTCTCGATGTAGAATATCTCTTTTCAACAGGATTCGTGCCAAAGATGCAATCAGAGGATGCAATCAGATACACTGTAAAAGAACTAATCAAAGAGATCGGTCTTTGAGTAGAATTATTGCTGAAATTATTATGACGCCTAGAAGGGGAGTTAGAATACTAATTCCATCATCACTTGAAGATTGACCTAGAGGAAGAGATACTGCACCCAATGTGGTCCTTCCATCATTAATTGTAGATTCATGCACTGCAACAATAGAAATTTCTTCAATTTCTTCATTCGCTAAATTAAACTCAAGATTTACCGTATAACCATCAGATGTTCGAGTAATAGAAACGTTTGAGAAACCAGAATTGAAATTAGTGCCTAATAACTCTTCATTAATCGATTGATTTTCTAGAATTTCGATATTAACATAACCTCGAGTTACATCCTCATGTTTAGTAATCCCATTTGTTGCCAATGACTTATCGATAGTTTTATCCGCCAATAAAAAGACACTTGCTTGAGTATCACTGATATTCTCAATTAAATAAAAATTAATTATTAATTGTAGTGAATTATGATTCGTTTGAGATGCAGAAATTGAAATTGGAGTATCTGAATCACGATTGCCTTCTGTATTTAATAATGCTCTATCCAAATCAAAAGGGGCAACTATTCCTTTGATATCATTACCACTATCAAACCAAAAAGAGGGAGCTAAAGCTTGGCCATCTGGGAAAATCGATAATCGTTCTGAAGTTATTGAATCTCCAAGAGGATCATTCACCGGATCGTGTAATGCTACCCTAATTAATCGTGAACCGCGATCTTCAACAAAATCACCAATCCATGGATCAATCTTGGCACAAACATCACACCAGGTAGCTGTGTATTGTTCCATCAATACAGAATTACCACCCTCCACATACCATGCTTCGGAATCTCCTTCTGCAATAGTAATGGGAGAACTTGACATTATAAATAACAAAAGAATTGAGATACAGAACCTGAAATTATCTCTCATCTGAACTATGCTAAACGGTTCCACTTCATAACCAAGAGGCTGGACGATGCTCACAGATGAGTAAGCGCTGGTACCAAGAAAATCGCCGCGACCCTTGGCGGAGGCAGGCTAAGGCAAAGGGCTACAGAGCTCGTTCCGCTTACAAATTAAAACAAATACAAGATAAATTTGAAGTCATTAGAAAGGGAGATTATGTTCTAGATATTGGCTGCCACCCAGGAGGTTGGACACAGGTTGCTGTGGAAGAGGTAGGCGATGATGGGCACGTAATAGGAGTAGATCTTCTCTCAACTTCACCTGTAGAAGGCGCGACAATATTAATTGGGAATATAACAAATCCAAAAACAATGGAACAGATAGATAAGGAACTAGAAGGACATTTCCTTAACTGCGTAATCAGCGATATTTCTCCAAGATTAACCGGGAGATACGATACGGACCAGGCTATATCACTCGAATTATCTACAATGGTATTAGATGCATCTATGCCTATCCTAACACCAGGGGGATCATTCGTAACAAAAATATTCCAAGGAGTAGGTATTGAAGGACTAATTGAGGCCGCGAGAATGAGGTTTTCTAATGTTCAAAGATATGCACCAACTGCTTCGAGAAATTCGTCTTCTGAAACTTACCTAGTCTGCAGGAATAAATTACCAAAAGTCAAGAAAGAAGCAATGGGAAGAACTGCCTATGAACAACTAAAAGATCACTTAAAGGGACTCGATATAGTCATAGAAGAAGATGACCCTGAAATTGATTCAAAAATTGGATTTAGAAAATATGTCAAATCAAAATAATGACATATAATGATGAGATTTAAAAATCATTGTATAAACAATAGGTTAAGTATTGTTCTGTGCTCATACAGATTAGATGAACAATTATAGATTATCTAATTTAAGCCGAAGAACGAATGCCTTAGTTATCGGAATGACTATGCTTGCACTAATGTGTGTGCAATCAGTTAGCGCCATGACTATAAATCCAGCAGAGCAAGGGTATGATAACCTAGAGATGTTAACTTTCTTTACTTTCTTCGTTGGTTATATTGCAATGGGTGCAGCATTTGTTTTCTTCCTTGTTGAAAGAAATAATGTAGCTCCACAATACAGAACGACTATGACAATCTCTGCGTTGATTGTAGGTATTGCTGCTATGCATTACTACTACATGAGAGGTGTTTACATCGATCATGGACTCGTGAGTATAGAATACAGATACATGGATTGGATTATTACAGTACCACTAATGGCACTGAAGTTCCCAAGTCTAGTAGGTAAAGAGGCAATCACTGATTCAAAGGTCTTTGGTTTAGGTTTCACCGGAATTTGTTTCCTAGGTGCGGTTATAATGATCGGCTTCGGATACGCTGGGGAAGCAAACTTGATTGAAAATGGAGCTTTAGCATTAGTTCTAGGTGGTGTAGGTTGGGCTATGATTATTGTAGCAACTGGAACACCATGGACTACAGGGAAGGGAGTAGACAATAGTAAAATTGCTCCTGAACTAATGTGGTCAACAAACGCTCTAAGATGGTTTATTGTAGTTGGATGGATCATATACCCAGTAGGTTATTTATTCAGCCCTGAGACTGATCTTCTCTCCAATGTAAGTCAAGAACAAATGGCTGTTCTTTACAACATTGCAGACATGATTAACAAGATCGGTTTCGGTATTGTTGCATGGATGGGTGCTAAGAAAGCAACTGAAATGATGGCTTAGATTAAAGAAAATAAATTAAAGTTTCAGAATTACGTAAAGGATAGGCTGGGGTATTAAAACCTCAGCCTTTCCCTAAATTACAAAATAATAATTATTCAGATTCTCTATCGTAAGGCACAATGTTCTGCCATTCAGATGCATCAGATCTTGAGACAATAGCTTCGACCCACTCTGAGTCTGAGCAATTAAATACCTCATGAGGAAGTCCAGGTTCAATATAGAACATATCACCAGCACTGTGGACTACTGAATCTCTACAACCTGATCCAAATTCATGCCTTACACTGCCTTTCAATAAGAATACCATGACATCAAAATCAACATGAATATGCGCTTTGGCAATACCACCTGGTGGAATAAATGCCTTATTCATCGATAGTTTCGTAGCAGGAGTATTCTTCGCAGACAAACCAGCACCATATTGAATGTTATTCCATCCTCTAACTTTGTGTACATCTCTAAGACCGTGGATACCACCCACATCTTCTACATATTTTTTCAAATCAGTTTGCTCGCCTTCTAAGGTCAATTCCTTCCTGCCCATGCTATGACCGATTTATTAATAGATATTAAACAATAGTAATAGATGGCACAGAATACATGATTGGACATTTCTCTAAAAAAAGACTCGAAACTCCGGTTTCAAATATGGGAAATAGAATATACCCCTAAACCATACAATATCTTGTTAAAACGATAGACTGAGACAGTCATTCTAGCCTATCCTTTCAATCAAGCCTAAAAAGGGGTGGTGGCTCGCCGGCTTCATCCGAGGAAATAATATGGCAAACAGAGCAGAAGTATGTACATCATCTGGTGTACCTCTAGTAGACAATAAAAGTACTGCTTTCCCATGTCCAGACTGTGGAGTATCAATTGGCAGAAGTGCCCAATGCCGTACACAAGCTGTACCTTACATTTGCCCGAGTTGTAGTTTCCAAGGACCTTGAATAGGTGTTAATTATGGGTCACGTCGTTGTAAAGTATAAAGTAACCATAAATAATCCAGAAGATGGGACTCCAGACTATCAGTCAATTGCAGACATGATAGATTCTTTTACAGAAGTTCAGGCAGTGGATATCAAACCATTAGCTTTTGGAATGATGTTTATTGAAGTTCAAGTAGTCTTAGGTGAAGGAGAAGGAATTGTAGATGAGTTTGAACAAAGAGTTAGATCCACAAATCCCCTAGTAGGACAAATAGAAGCATTAGAAATGGGACGCCTTTAATCCCTAATCCTCTAATATATTGATTTAAAATCAATAATGATCTAAAGGTGAACGCATTAGTTCACGCATCAATACTGTTGCATAAGTACCTGGTGGGAGTATGAATTTCAGCCTTAGACTTGCACCCTCATAGTTCCATCGATCACCATCTCTAGGCCCTTCTTCCCATCGCTTTGAAACTGATAATTCTGAAATTTCAGGAACCTCTTCTACAGAAAATTCGCGGAATTTCACAGATAATGGTCTTCTTGTACCACTAGTAGTCAGACGAGGTATTGCTTGGACTCTCCAATTAATAGAACCTAAATTAGTAGTTTCAAGTGCTTTCATTTCAATCACACCAGGAATCCCTGAGGCAATTGTTACATCATTACCCGGAAGAATACCAGTAACTGCTAACCTACCTAACTGGCAATTTCTCCGGCAACGTTCTAAGTTTGTATCACTAACTTCAGCCATCTTAGCAACGTCTATTCGACCACTGGCTTGTACTGGAGCAACAATATCACCAATTTGAGGTTCAACTAAGCTGACATTAGAATTAAGCCTGCCAGCAAGTGCATGATTAAATGCTAAAGATTGAAGAGAGTGAACTGTCAATAATTGTAAAGATGGAGGAAGGGTTTTGTACGCTTTAACCCAATTATCTGGTTGCTTATCTAAACTTTCTAGAATGCTTTTTTCATATCCAAGATGTCTTGGTATAATCTCGAGACATTTAGCAGGATCATGAGTTTCTCTCCACATTTCTCTTAATTCATCAGTCTCTTGGCCATCGTTCAAACCCTTCATTCCAAGATACAAATTTACTGCTTCTTCGAAATCGCCTGAAACTACCGCTCTACCAACTTCCGGTGTCACAGGCCTTGTAGAACCAAAACGTTGTGGACCAATCCAATTAGGGAATATATTCTCACCTAGTTTTTCAGACATTTTTTCGATTAAATCTAAAACTCTGCGCATAGCTTCTTTGCCCTCAAGAGGAGTCCCATCTACGTCACAACAACCTCTTACAGTTAATGAGAATCGATTTCCATCATGATCAGACATTCCAATTTTCTGATGAGTTCGACCTAATATCTCTATTGAAGAATCAGCAATATCGACTTGTTCGATTTTTTTAGGAGGAGCATCAATTACTAAAAGTTGGGTTGTGATTGCACGCTTATCTTTCAAACCAGATGCAAAAACACGATTTCTGTTAATCCCACATGCCCTTGATAGCCTCTTAAGGAACCTATTTGTCTCCCAATTCACTAATGTAACTCTAACTACCGTAAATCTACCCTTAGGATCTAAGGCAGGAATTGATGAAACCTCTTCAACCCTAAAATCTTCTACTCGAACTTTAAGCAAACCGCCAATACCTAAACCATCAACTGCTCCTGAACCAAAACCAAGGTATTCTTCAATGGACTGATTATCCATACTACAACAACGCTTACAGTTTGAGACCAGTGAATTCTTTGTTTATTCCCTTACAAAGATCACGGAAAACTTTCTCTGCTTTTTTACCTTTAACGCAACGAACATAAAGTTCAGGTTCATCGAGATCAGGGTGCTTTTCAAAATAATTTGCGTATTCTACATCTTTACTATCGTTAAGACGTGAACGGAATAATTGCAGGGTTGAATGGTTCTCTCCGATAACTCTGAGACGAAGTTCGGTTCCTTCGTTTTTTAGCACCTTGATTGGCATAAGACAACCGCTCGACTCGACACCCCTTTTTGAGGGCTTGCCTCTGAATGCGGGACCAAGTGAGCACATCAAACGGTCTAACTTTAACACCAACATTCATTCGGCGGTGCAATGGCGGAGGGCGAATCTAGGGAAGAACGGTTTGCTGAAACATTCAGTAGATTGGCTCCAGCCATCCTTTTCGTCAGTTTATTATTGACATTAGTAACTGCTTCGGCACTACTCCCCCTACCGGAATTTACTACCGACCTTTCATCATTTGCGCCTGAAAATGATGCCAAAGAAGCGGAAGAACGCATGGATCTAGTAATGACTAATACACCTAATAGAGTATATGTCCAAATTAACCCTAGCATAGAAGGTGCCAATATCCTAGAGATTGGTGCTTTACAGCAAATGGCTACCGACCTAGCAATGATTAATTCCGTTTTTGGTGAAGACATCACATCGCACATAAATATTGCAAACATACTAGATAATATCCTTAAAGTGAGAGATAACCAAAGTCGAACTATACAAGATTTCGAAGAATGGGATAATTTACTTTTAGCCATAATTGATGATGATGAGACATGTACGGATGCTATTGGAAATGATCAAGCGATTGCTTCGGCTACATTCGCTAGAGATGCTCTATTGAATATAGACTTCGAATACCTAGCTGTTTGTGATTGGATTGTAGCCCAAGAAGGAACTTCTACCCCTGTAGCATCAAGCACAATGTGGGTCATAGAAGTAAATGGTGAACTCGATTCTAAAGAAAGACAAACATTGGCGAAGAATATAAGAGATATACTTACTGGAAATATCAGTTCAAGTAGCGATTCGTCATTAACTTATGGCGTGATTTCTGATGATTTAATTAGCAATGACATAAATGATACAACATTAGACAATTTCGTGTGGTTACTATTATTGGCAATTATCGTAGTAGTCTTTGTCTTATCAATAGTATTTCGTTCATTTTTAATGATCGCAGCTCCTTTACTAGGTCTTTCAGCAGCACTAATATGGACGTATGGAACTATAACTCTGCTAGGAAGACCTTTTTCGATACTTGAAGTTGCTGTGGCGCCCGTAGTATTTGGATTAGGTATAGATTATGCGATACATCTGCAAAGAGGATATGAAGAAGCAAAGAAGCACACCTCATCAGCGGCATATGCATGGGTTAAATCGTTCTCAATAATTAGAGTTGCACTGACTTTAGCAGTTGTAACCACCGTTTCTGCATTCCTGGCTAGCTCATTATCACCATTGCCTCCACTGCGAACTTTTGGTATAACCTTGGCATTAGGCGTGGTATGCGCATTTATTGCAAGTACAGTTACTGTAGGAGCATTGCATGTAGTAGTAGAAAAAACTACAGGAATCAAGAAAAGAAAAACAATTGATCTATCTGGGTTTGCTAAAGCAGCAACTAATTTTCAGAAAAGAAATACTGCAAGAATTCTTTTAGTAGTCATAATATTGACAACTAGTTCCGTGTTTTTAGCAGGTACAAAACTAGACACTAGTTTCGAGTTAACTGATTTCCTGTCAGAAGAAGACATGCCAATAATGGAAGTAAGATCGGATATTTATGAGTCATATGATGCGGCTGCATGGAAATCGGTGACGATACTTATTGAACCCAAAAGTGGAGAAGATTCACTAAATGGTGAAAGAGATATCCTCCGGGGATTAGAATTTTTAGATTTAAGAATCTCAGCCATACCTGATGTAGTCACACCAATAAATACGGATTCTCAGAGACCATCTTATGACGGACTTTATCCTATACTAAGGGATGCTGTAGAAATGAATTCTACCTTTGGAGACAAATATCATCTAGGTATCTTTGATGGCGAACTAGACATAGTAGATGATTTTGAAGAAGGAGATATCTCTGCAGCTATTCATTCACTACTGCTAAATGATTCGATAGGAGAACCGCTTCGAGGACAAACATGGTCAGAAAGAACTGCTATGCATGTTGCTCTAACTGACGACAATTCATCACTTAGATACCTAAAGATTCGAGTTGACGTTATAGCTGAAACAAGCGAACAAACATCAGATTTAGCCGAAGAATTTGAGAAGCAAGCAGCTTTAATAGAATCTGAAAAGTATATTGACGGAGAAGTACATATTGGTGGAGAAGTAATGATGATACACAGTATTTTCTCAGGCTTAGTAGTGTCACAGGTTGAATCAACCGGAGTGAGTTTGTTAGTTTCAATATTAGTTCTATTCGTTTTAACAAGAAGATTAGGACAATCTCTAGTGGTCATCTTACCAGTTGCAATATCTGGATCATGGGTAGTTGGATCAATGGCGGTTTTGGGGTTAAATTGGAATGTTTTAACTATCATGATTACTGCTCTAACTGTTGGTTTAGGGATAGATTACTCTATACATGTATGGAGAAGTTTCGAAGCAAATCGAAAATCAGGGTTAGGTGTATGGGATTCAATGACAAAAATGTATGCAACTACTGGCACAGCATTAATTATGTCAGCAGGTACAACTATCTGTGGATTTTTAGTCTTAAAATTATCTCCAATTCCAGTCATACAAGACTTTGGAGTTGTAAGTTCAATATCAGTAGCATTCTCACTGATACTTGCGCTATTTGTGTTACCTGGCTTACTAGCAGCAGAAGTTAGAAGTTCAAATGGAGATAATTAAATCGCTTCTATTACAGAAACTATCTCAACCATATCTAAACCCTGTTCCCTGGCCACTAATGCAAGGGCCATCCATAGAGTAACAGGGCCTAAAGAACGCCTTTTCCTTTGTGCGCGGCGAACAACTTCTCGATTATCAATTTTCGACATTTGAGATATTAATTTGATTAACTGCGGTATACTTCCTTCAGAACGGTCAGGAGGACGATCTGAGGCCACCTTAACTGGATATTGCGATTGAATGACTTCTGCAACTGCCTTCGACACCTTAGGTTGTTGAATTGGTAGACTATTGTCAACTACAGTTGTATAATTAGGAGGATTAGAAATTATTCTAAAAATAGGTCTCCATCCTAATTCAGGTAAAATTTTCTTAATTCCTCTGGCGGGTGTTAGAATTCTATTTTCACAGACTAACCAACCTGAATCTAATAATTTATTAATAACCATCTGAGAATCATTTGGCTCCATCCATTGAAGTTCGAGAGACCAAAATCTTATCAAATCTAAAATTTCCACTTCATCAAATTCTGAAAAACTCACAAACAGTAGGCGAGAAATCTCATCAATTGAGCGATCGGACATATTTACAGATTTGCAGACAATACAGTATGACTTGATTGTTTTCTAAATAATTTCTGCACATCTATACAGCGAATTGAATAATGAACGCCTTATCCGGACCTACGGTTGTTTATGGCAAATGAGTATATTGCAAGAGATCCTCGCACAGGGAAGGTGATTCAAAATAGACAAAAATCAATTGAGGTTGACATTAGATCACTCCAACCAATTGATGGAGCATGGCAAAGAATACCAGTATATGAAATTCTAAAATTAGCAGCGGGAGATGTCGAGCATATACAGTTGTCACTTACTAATGGTGGGGGTTTTGTCACAAGAGTAGACGGCATTAAAGCATTAAGCAGAGTATATGAGAATTTGATACCAAAAGCTCATGAAATTTTATTAAACGCATTAGATGATGATTCGGTGGAAATAAGAATTGCTGGATTAGAAGTAATGCCTAGCTTTTCTCTAAAATTACATACAGATTTGATGATTTATCTCTCTGATAGATTACAGGATGGAGATGAGGTGGTAGAATTAGTAGCTATGCAAACACTACAAAAGATGTCTCCGGTTTTCCCATCTGGTTGTGAAGATATTCTGAGAAGAGAATTAAGACACACAGATAAGATTCATCGTAAAAATGCCTTTGAAGCCTTGAAAGTAACAAGCGTAGCTTGGCCGGAAGCAGGATGTTTACACCTAGATGAATTAATCCGAGAAGAAGATGTAGATCTAAGAAGAAGGGGTTCTAAAATCTTAAGGAATATTGCAGCTAAAGGAGGATCTACGGGGTGGGATTTAATCGGTTGGTCTCTTGATGATGAAGACGTGCAAGTAAGGAGAAATGCATCACAATGCTTAGTGACACTTGCGAATTCTGAACCACGAATTGCTTTGATACTTGTAGAAAATGCATTGAATGAAGATGATACCATCATACGTAATTCAGTGATTAGAGCAATGAAGAAACTAGATATGCAAAGCCCAAGAGTAACTGATATGATTTTGCGTGGAGCAAGATCAAGAAACTTAGAATTAAGAAAGGCTTGCATCAGCCAACTTTCAATAATATTAACAGGAGATCGCTTAACAGAAAGTGCTGCGGAATTACTTCGTCAAGAAACAAACCCTGAACTTAAAAAACGACTTACTGCTCTATCAATTGACTTGGCATTAGATGGCACTGAAACTGAGAAAAATAGTTTCCTAGCACCTGTTGAAAAAGTAGATGATGAGATGAGCGATGAATTTACATTACCAATTAGACCGGATAAGCCGAAGGGTGAACATGATAAACAGAAGGCAAGTCGGCCAAATCCAGAGGACTTACGATGAGCGAACAGTTTAATGAGAAACTCGAGCAATTTGAGCGCCTATGGGAAGGTGTTACACCAAATGGCATCAATAGACAAAAATCTTTGAAATTCCAACAATACATGCGTCAACATGTTATGCAAAAATTCCATAAAAAGACAAATGATCAATTTGCTTCTGCAGACAAGGGTCACTTTAATCATAATTTTTCATCAAAGGATCAGTACCTAACAAAAGAAAACTGTAAGAGGTATTGGATGGGAGAGCTGCAGAAGGAAATCAGCGATTCCGAATCCTTCTGAGGCGATTAAATGTCAACATTCGAAAAATGGAATTTGGAAGCACCAATTTTAGAGGCTATAAAATCTCTAGGCTGGGTTGAACCTACCGAAATTCAAGTAGATGCAATTCCTTTAGCAAGAACGGGTAAAGACATAGTTGGACAAGCAAAAACCGGATCAGGTAAAACCGCAGCATTTGGGATTCCAATTCTTGAGATTTGTCAAAAAAAAGGCATACCACAAGCAATTATTCTTTGTCCAACTAGGGAACTTGCAGTTCAGGTGACTGAAGAAATGATTGAGCTTCAAGGTACAAAGGGCCTGAATATTATTTCAGTATACGGTGGAACTGATATTGAAAAACAGGCAAAAAAATTACTAGATGGTTGCGACATAGTGGTTGGAACTCCAGGCAGAGTTATTGACATGAACAAAAGAGGGCACCTCAACTTAGAAGGAATTACTATATTTTGCCTTGATGAAGCCGACCGAATGCTAGATATGGGGTTTTTCCCGGATATTCTTTGGATTATTGAAAAAATGCCTAATAGAAAACAGACTTTACTATTCAGTGCTACATTCCCAGAGGAAGTTCTGAATGTCGCAGACGAGTTTATGACGGATGCAGAACACGTAATGAGTGATGATTTAGAAGTAGACATCCCTGAAATCGACCTATATGCAGTGCGTATAGGAAGAGGGAACAAACTTTGGGTTCTTGGCCGTATCATAGCTAACATGACTGAAAATGGACAAATGCTAGTATTTAGTAATACGAAACGTATGGTTGATGTAATAGTAGAGAGATTAGGGAAATTCCAAATGAAGGCAGTAGGAATACATGGAGATATGCCTCAGAACAAAAGAGAAAGATTACTCAATGATTTCAAATCAGGTAAAGAGAAGATTGTGGTAGCAACAGACGTTGCCGCTAGAGGACTTGATGTTGATGGGATTACTGTCGTAGTTAATTACGATTTACCAGATGATACGGAATCATTTGTGCATCGAATTGGCCGAACTGGGAGAATGGGCAAGAAAGGAGAAGCTTGGAGCCTTGTTTCTAAAGAAGATCGTGGCAGTATTCAGAAAATCAGTTCGACGTGGGGACTTACAATTCCATTTGTAGAAGCACCAGCGTTACCGGAAGGAGTTGACAGAGACCCAGTAAGAAAAAGAGAAGATTGGGATGAAGTCGCTGATTCGTTTGGAATGGTCAGAATTAATTTGAATGTTGGAAAAAGTGATGCAACAAAAAGATCTCTTTCTGATTGGATTGCCAGTCAGGCAAAAATTTCAGACATTGTCATTGGAGAAATAACTCAATCAAATGACTCTTCAGAAGTAGAAATTCATGTTGCAAAGGTAGCCTATGTGATAGATGTCATAAAAGCACGTGAATATAACGGCCGTAAACTCAAACCAGTGATTGTCGAGTCCTGAGGAGAACAAATGCCTGAATCGAATTCAGAAGATGATTCAATCATTCTTGATTTGATTGGTTTCTTTTGTCCGGTTCCAATACATGAAACACGTAAGGTACTAGATAAAATGGAAAATGGTGTTACGATTCAAGTATTGTGTGATGATCCTGAAACAAAGCATGACATGCCGGCTTTATGTGATAGATTAGGAGTCGAGTTAATCAGCATTAGTGAAAATTCAGGAGAATTCATCTACAAAATAAAGAAATAATCCTAAGAGTTGAGATAAATTATGGAACCGAGTAATGGAGTTAAAATTCAGGAAAAATTTAATGTCCCAGCGGATGCCCGTTTACCAACAAAGTATGGAGAATTCAGGATACGAATATTTCATGAAAAGTCAACTGGTTTAGATCATGTTGCTTTGACCTTAGGTGAGATGTCAGGCCCCGACCCAGTTCTTGTCAGAGTACATTCTGAGTGCATTACTGGTGATACTTTTGCAAGTACTAGATGTGACTGCGGGGCGCAATTAGAATATACATTAAAAGAAATACAGCGAAAAGGATGGGGCTGCGTAGTTTATCTTCGGCAAGAGGGAAGAGGGATAGGTTTGCATGCTAAAATACAGGCTTATAACTTACAGGATAAAGGTGCTGATACTTTGGATGCTAATCTTATGCTAGGGTTACCTGGAGATGCTAGAGATTATTCTATAGCATCTAAAATACTGAACACTTTAGGAGTGAAAAAAGTATCACTGTTAACAAATAATCCTGATAAAGTAGAAAAATTAGAGACTTTAGGTGTAAGTGTATCAGAAAGAGTGCCGCTAATTGTAGGTGTAGGTAAAGAAAATATAAATTATCTGAAAACAAAAAGCTCTAAGATGGGGCACCATATATCAACTAGTGATTTGGAAGATAATACCACAAATCAGTCATAAATTACCAAGATGGGGCCGTGACCGGGAATTGAACCCGGGCCGGCGGGACCACAACCCACCGTGCTAACCTCTACACCATCACAGCCATCTTGGTAATCACTGGAGAGTAGGACTGTATTTCAAGCGTTCCAATGAACGCATATGAGAATCAGATAACCAACGCATTCAAGCGGTAGTCAAGTCCGTATACAAATAATGGCGAAGGTGGGCAGTCTCGGAGCATTTCTTATAGCAATGTTTCTCATTGTTCCAATAATACCAATCATCCAAGCTGATACAGTAATTGCTTCAGAATCTATTGAACTCACGACAATGGGTGATTTCCAAGATCCTGGACAGTGGGAAATAAGCAGTACTTCAGGATTCAGCAATAACCCAGCAGATTATACAATAGGCATGGTAGCAGATAATGAGTTATCGTTCACACATGAAAGACCTGATAATTTCCAAACACACACTGCATGGGCAACGAATAGCCCCACTAGCTCAAATTACAGTTTAGGAGAACCTGACACATATTACAGTTGGTCGAAAGGGCCAGAAATCACAGTCGGAGGTTTCGACTATACGGGATTATACGGTAAAGAAATTGAAAACGTGTCGTTAGTATTACATTTTGAAATCCCTAATGCATTAAATCAAGATACAGTTAGAATAATCCTAGAAAACACAGGTACAGACAAACTAGTACGAGAATTTGCTCATACGTCTTCAGGAGTCTTCCGAATGAATAACCCATTAGTCATAGAAATGGATGATTTACTAGAATGGGACTGGAATGAAGTTGTAAATTCTCAAATCACTGTTGACTATGTATCACAGGGAACAAATGACGATTCTGAAGTAAGGTTAGATGCTATTGGGATTAGGGTCAAATATCATATGCCCTGGTATTCTTTTGAAAATATTATAGCAAACCATAATACAGACATAAAAAACCCACCAGTTATAGATTATTCACCATATGACGGCGAAACTCAAGGATTAACGATAGATTCTTGTGGACTTTTACCTGATGGATCAGATGTATCATACTGGACGTTTGAAGTAAACGCACCCTACGGCCAGGAATTAGGAAGAATCCACGTTTATAGCACTGGGAACTATACTATTGGAGCAATACCGGAGAGTCTTTTTGATGAAGGATATGCAATCAAAAATAGTGGTGATTTGTTAGATAACCCAACTGAAAAGCAACATATTAGAATCGATATACTAGATGGGTGTGTAGAAGCTGTGAGAGTTGATGTAAATGACCCACAACTAATTGTGAATGGCAGGATTACTGGTTCAACTGAGGGTTTGTCGACTTCAAGTAGCGTTAAATTTGCAATAGGTGAATATCTTGTAGAAACAATCCCAATGAATATAGGATATTTTTCGTTTAGTATACCGATTGGGTATGCATTCCCATTGGACAATAGTGAAACAGTTATTGGAGTTGCTTCCAGATTCCAATGGTCATCTGATGGAAATACAGAAACTACAATTATTCATATTGATTCAATGGATATAAGCGGGGGTTTTGAGTTAGAATATGATTATTCACCGACTTGTCAAAATATTGCCAACCTAGAAATGACTGAAGATGAAGGAGGATTCTTGATGTCTTTACCTTGCCAAGATGACAGAACTGAAAGAAAAGATTTGCTTATTACGGTTACGAGTTCTGATGAATCAATAATAACATCTAGTTCAATATATAGTGCAGATCAAAATCTCAACTTTATTCAATTACAAACTATACCTGATGCATCGGGAGAATGTAGAATAACGGTCAATGTTTACGATAGTAGTGGAAGTCAAAACAACGTATGGGAAGGGACATTTACAGTAAAAGTAGACTCAGTACCGGATATTCCTATCATCGAAAATCTACCATTAATAGTATATATTGACCTAGGGGATACACTAAGTATTCCCCTGAATATTTATGACTCTGATTCTGATGATTTTGAAATTACAATAAGTAAATCGTGGGCAAGTATCGACGAACAAAGCAACCTTATCATGAAACCAGTTGACTCAGGGCTGCATACAGTTACTATCACAGTAAATGACAGTATAAATGAAGTTTCAGAAAATATAATGGTTGATGTTTCTGCCAAATCAGATCTATTAATTGAATCAGTCTCGATTAAGAGAAATGGAGCTGAAATCTCTAATGCAGAAGATGGGGATGTTGTAGAAATTACTTCATATATCAGAAATCAAGGCAGAGGTACTGCCAATGGCATTGATGTCAGATGCTACGTTAATGAGGTGCTAATCGACATTAAGAAAATCGACATATTGCAACCAGGTGCAATTATTAGTGCTGTCTGTGATACATCATTATTAGGAAATGACCAAGATAATATAATTAAAATCATAGTAGATAGTACACTATCAATAGATGAATCAAATGAAGACAACAACCAAGAAGAGGTGACAATATTTGTTTCATCACCTGAAATTAGATCATCTGGTGGGACTGGTGAAAGTTTCAAAGAAACAACCATAATTGTATTAGGTTTACTAATTGTATTAATTTCGTTTGTATTATTACAATTAAGTCCGGGTAAAATAAGAAAGCCATACAATAAGAGAAAGTAAGCCGTAACAAGTATACATTTGGCTGATAATGTCTAATTCCCGGGCAATAGTTATACCATGTATAATCTTGAAAGAAGAATACCGCGCGCTGTTTCATGTTGAAACTGCACCGGTGGGGTGTGTAATAATGATGAAATTAAAAATTCGTTTAGAAACAGAAGAATGGGTATATGAAGAACATGAAATGATTTAACAGTTTAATTCTGTTTAGACCAGTTTTGTGGGTAAATTCCAGTAGGCATCAGGACACTCTTAGCAACTGCAATTTCTCCCTTTTTCATACCTTGAATGGCATCTACATCGACAATTGCTTCAGCTACAGCAACGGTTTCTCCCTTCATGCTACTAATTACAACAAATGCCCCACTAGTAATGCCGATTGAAGCATCGACGACCCCTGGTCGTGCAAGAGGGGCTCCATGCGTCATTGCAGCAACTGCTCCATCTTTGATAGTGATACTAGGGAATTTAGTTAATATCGATTCAACTGGTGTCAATAATTTTTTCAAACTTCTTTCATCACTATGTTCTTTCCAAAGAAATATTGCATCAGCTAATTCATGCATACTGCAAGCCATGCTCTCATCAAAAATGCTAGTTTGATCACGATGTAATTCTAGCATTTCACAAGAAGTATCCAATAATAGACCAATATCTCTAGTCAATGTTCTGATATAAGTTCCAGCAACACAGGAAATTTCGATAGCAGCAATATTAGTACTGGCATCAAAATCAAGAAGAGTGAGGGAAGTGATAGTTCGTGTACGAACTTGAACCTTGACAGCGGATTCTTTAGGAGGAACGTTGTATATCTCACCAACTAGGCTATCGAGAAGAATCGCTATTTCTTCAGAATCAATATCTCTGCCGAAGCGAATGACTGAAATATATCTCTTATCTCCCTTCAAAATTATATCTGTAAGTCTTGTAGCTCTTCCACATAATATTGTCAATAGTCCAGTTGCCATAGGATCTAGGGTCCCGCCATGACCTATTTTTGTGATGCCCAATATATTTCTAATCCAAGCAGTCAATTGATGACTTGTAGGTCCTCGGGGTTTCTTAACTAATAAAATCCCTGAACCTAAAAGTTCCTCAAGAGATCTATCGGTAGGTAGGCAACCGAATTTTGGATTGGTAACTGCATCTTCATCAAAAGTAATTCTATCCATTTTAATATCCCCTTAGGCTAGATTCAACAAGATTGAACACTTCATCTGCACCTATGTCATCAGCATCGATAATGAGGCTATAAGGACTCATGTCATCTAAATCAATATCGTAAAGAATCCTATACCTTTCTTTATCGTCCATTTGCCTTTTTTGAGATAGCAGAAGACGAGTTTCATAATCGCCGCCTTCTCTATTTTGAATTCTACGAGCACATTCCTCTGGACTAACATTAACCCAAACTCTAACACAATTAATTTCCAACATATGCGCCCACCAACCGGATAGCCTACTCTCAACAACCTCTGCCCCTTCTGGATTTTGAATTTCCTCTTTGAGAGTAATGTCTAATGATCTATCCACATCTAAGTTTTCTTTACATAGATCACTGAACGCACCAACAGTTAATCCACGGCGCTGTGCTTCAGCACGAAATATATCACCACCATTAACCGAATGCCAAGAATGACTTTCTACAATTTTTTTAACTAATGTAGAGGTTCCACTTCCAGGTGGACCACTAACTGTGATTTTGATCACGAATTCATCTCCATTCGACTCTACAAACATCACAGCGTAATTTCCCTTGAGCGGTCCTACTAATGATATCAGAATCACAAGATGGACAAATCGTCCCTTTTTGAGGTGGAGCAACATGTTGATTTCCCCCCGTACGCTTTAATGAATCTGGAGACTGAACTCCAGTTTTCCTAGGCCCCGCTCTCTTCCTCTGAGTACGACGTGTGCGACTATCCGAACTGGAACTAGTTTTTTCCTCTTCAAGGAGGTATAACAGGGGTTCAGGTATTAGTTCTCCAGAAAGAACTCTCGGATGAGTTTTGTAACGTAATAATTTTATATGTCTATCGACTATTCTTCCAAGAGGAGCACTCATTGTAATATATGTGGCAATCCATGCTGGAAATACCCACATGACTTTATTCTCAAAACCCCACATCGGTTGCCATGGTAGACTGACATAATCCACTCTAAAATCAAGAACAGTATCTGCCATCCAACTAAATATCCCTATGATAAATATCATAGTGAACATCATTGGTTTCATCATTGCACCTTGCATTGCCATTTGTTCAGGCATCATTTCCATTTGCAGTTTCTGCATTTTTTCCGTACGAGCAGTATCTCTTGACATCCTAGCTTCACGCATCTGTTGACTAATTTGTTTACTTCGATGACTATGGTGAGCCTGTTTCAATGGATCCATAAAGAATCCACGGATTACAGTATTAACGACCATTATGCTTGAACCAAGAATGAAAACAGTTGGGACGAAGTATTGTTCAAGACCTAAAGTACCAAAAAGAAAAGGTTCTAAAACTGAACCGGAAGCATCAGAAAGGGATGTTCGAATTCCAGGGAACATCATTAAACCCATCATCATCAAAAGTAAAAACAACATTGGTAACATCGCTGAACCCATGCCTGCGGGCTGGGCATTACCACTAGGACCCGCTTCTACCATGATACGATGGCTTCAGACGTATTGAATGAATACTTCGGTTGAGAAACTTCAATATCGATAAGGAATTACTTGAATGAATAGCCACAAACTAAACATGTAGATGCACCTGTTTCTGCATCTGACATACAAATTGGGCAACTATTTTCAGATTTTTGGTCAGGTAAAGAATCTTTCTCAACTGGATTATCTGATTCAATTGGAAATTCGACTACTTCATCTATTGAAGCAGGCAATTCATGATCCTCAATCATTACACTTTCTTGGACCTCTACTACATTTTTAGATATGGGAACCGAGATAAAAGGTGGATGAACTACTGAATCTATCCATTCAGGAACGTTTGGTTCATCATCTACTTCTTTACCAAATGTAGCACCATGGAAATCTTGTGCATCAGATACTTTGTATTCTGCCTCTGTATCTCCTTGAATCTCATACACTACTTCGATTCTCTCATTTTTCTCAATCCTACCAATATACCAAGTTACTTTATTTCCATCTCTAGATGATTCTTTAGTGAATGAAGAGTCCTTCTCACCATTTAGGGTGGATTTGACTGATGAACTTTCTATTGAAAAGGTACCAGGGACTACATCATGTAACGCTAAATCATCGAGGGCACTATCAGAGGTGTTGTGAAACATTAACAGGATTTCATATCTACCTGCTCCTCCGCCAGGGAATACTTCTTTTCCAGTACTAATCTGACGCCTTCGATGTACGACTCTAATGATTGGAGGTCTTTCAACCGTTCTTGTTGCAACCGGACCAAAACGTTCCATGCTAAAATCAGAACGAATTGGCGCTGCTAAAACTTCATTCATTGGAGATGGATCAGGAGCATGAAGAGGATAACGAATAACCATTATTTTCCCCGGTTTAAGACCCAGCCTAGATGATGTACCTACGGTAATCCTAAGTCCATGTCCTGGGTTATCAGGTGAAATTAATTTCTCTTCGATTTGGTTACCATTTATCACTTCAATACGATACTGTTCTTCATTTAACTCTGCACCTTCTATCTCGATGTGTATATTTTCAAGTTTAGGAGGGACAAATATACCTGGGATATCATCTATAATCCTCATAACATTAATCGTGGCGGAACCTGTATTTTCAATCGTTGTAGTAGCTTCTAAATTTGAAGACACATAAGATTTAATTCGAGAGATATCAAACCTCTTTAATATCGTTGCATCAAGTATGGATAGACGTTGTTCAGAAACTTGTATTGATCCTGAAGATTTCACAGAAACTCTTGGTAGTATAGAATACCTAACTTCTTGACTAAAACTAGGTTGATCTTCTGATTCAACTCTTTTTTCCATAGATTCCCAACTCCCATCAGGAGGTATGTCTTGTCTAAGGTCAGATACATCTAGAATTGGAGATTCACGACCGGCTAATCTAACAGAGGCCCCAGAAAGAGATACTACAAAAGAGGATTTATTCTCAAAAATACACTTACAATGCCAAACTCCTGGCCGGTCATCTTCTTTAGCATTAACATAAGAAAACTGGCGTCCAGAGCTTGATACATTTTCAAAACCAATCCTAGATACTGTAGATTCAGCATTATATGTAACTACTGAAGAACCAGCAGGTATTTTCTCAACATTGTCAATTAAGATTGCAGGTAAAATAGATAAATTCCTGCTTTCTCCAACTGCCATTCTCCCAATTTCCCAGATAACAGTGTTTTCCTCAATCATATATTCAGGAGAACTTGGTATCTCAAAATTTGAACTAAAAGAACGTCTGAGAACCACATCTGTTAATGAAACAGAAGACACATTTTCAATTACTATTGAAATTAAAACCTCCTGAGAGGTTTTGGAATATACTAGTGAAATACTAGGTTCTTGATCTCTCTCAGGATCAGTATCTATTTTCTCCTTTATTTCCAGCATTTTAGGGCCGTTCGAATTGTAAGGAATTATGGTTTCTTCAGTTGCATCTAATTCTCGAACCGTCACTAACTTACCTCCTAAATCGGTAGCATCAGTATTAGATAATTCAATCTCTATATCCCAGGCCCGGTGTTTTTTACTAGGGTTTTTCAATATTAGTTTCCCATCTATTGTTTGTTTTATTGAACTTCCATCTGGATTTATCAGAGATTCTTCAACCTCACTTAAAGTAGCGTGTAGTTTGTCACCAGGTATCACGTCAACCTCAGTAGAAGGACGTAAGTGATGTGAAGATTCTGATACAGATATTGAGGAGTTAAGGGAATCAAGAGCATCTGATATTCTCTTCTCTTCATTTTCATCATCTCCCACGGTTGCTTCTAAACCCCAAATTTCGGAGTCAGTACTTGGTGGAATCTCTTCTGCGGCACCAAAGACTGCTAAGTTATCAGAAAGAGATTTCTCATTATCAAAATTAATTTGAACATCTACTGAATCTATTTGTTTAATAGATTCATCAGGTGATAAATTAGGACTATTCAAACCAGGAGGAAGAGGAGGGGGAGGCAAATCCAAACCAGGAGGCAGAGGTGGGGGAGGCAAATCCAAACCAGGAGGCAGAGGTGGGGGGGGGTGATTTAGATCAGGACTAGTTTCAATAGATGATTGAGAAATTAAATCATCAATAGAATCTCTAATATCTTGAGATGAATTGTCTAATTCATCTCCATCTACTTGATTCTCTAGAACTTCGGGTAGGGGAGGAGGAGGAGGGAATACCATACCAGGAGGCAGAGGAGGAGGGGGGGGTAAATCTTCTGACATCCCAAATACACCGTGTGAGTTGAACTATGACATAGGTTAGATTGGTTTAATCATTCCTTGCTAGACATATTCAAACAACACTCCATACGAATGGTTCAATAATTAACTGTGTCAGGGTGAATTATGAGTGCACAAGACGCAACCGCCCCACCAGTAATCTTCGTAGTAGGAACTGCAGGAGCAGGCAAGAGTTCTCTTGTAACAGCCTTCCAAAGATGGGCAAGATTCCTTGAGATTGATGCATTGACAATTAACCTAGACCCTGGTGCAGAAAGAGTCCATTATGATCCAGAATTTGACGTTAGGGATTTCATATCATTATCTGATGTAATGTCAGAATATGATTTAGGCCCAAATGGTGCACAAATATTAGCGGCTGATTTAGTAGCAGCACAAGCAGAAGATGTCTTTCAAGAAATTGAAGGAATATCTGGTGACATATTAATTGTTGATACGCCCGGACAAGTAGAGCTTTTTGCATTTAGAGAAGCTTCAAGTCATTTAGTTGAAGTTATTGGACAAGGAAGAGCATGCCTAGTATTTTTGTTTGACCCAATGCTATCACAAACTCCGAGTGGATTCGTATCACAAATGCTTCTATCATCAATTGTTCATTTCAGATTAGGACTCCCTACAGCAAATTTCTTGTCAAAATCCGATCTACTAGAGCCAGAAGTGCTTGAGAGAATAATTGAGTGGGGGGATAATTTAGATGTCTTAGAAGCCGCACTTTACGAGGAATCAGCATCACACAGATTAGACAAAGCACATGCAGGGCAACGTGCAGAATTTGCTATTGGGCAACTTAGAATGATGCAACATGCTTCAATACAACCTGGGCTAATACCTCTATCAAGTGAAGAAGAAGAAGGTTTAGCAGATGTCTTGACATTTGCACAGTCATTATTCGGTGGAATGGCTGATTCAAGAGATGGTTTTCAAGGAGACATTGAGCATGAGTTATGATGAAACTATGAAGCGAAATTTAATGGCGATTGATGACTTTCAAGAGGATTTACCTGAAATAATTAATTGGGCTATTAACTTAAAAAATGATGATGAAATGTCAGATGGGTTCAAACCTCTTGAAGGAATGACTATTGGTTCCATATATGAAAAACCATCCACTAGAACGAGAGTTTCTTTTGAAGTAGGAGTAAATAAGTTAGGAGGACAACCTCTAACTCTTCTTTCTAATGATATACAGTTAGGGAAAAGTGAATCTATTTCAGACACCGCTGCAGTTTTATCGAGATATTTAGATGGAATCACATACAGATGTTTCAAACATTCTGATGCTCAGTTGCTCGCTAGCAGTGCTACTGTACCTGTAATCAATGCACTTTCCGATATGCATCACCCTTGCCAAGCTGCTGCAGATCTAATGGTAATAACAGAGAATAAAAAAGATTTGAATGGACATATTTCATGGGTAGGTGACGGCAATAATGTACTACATGATTTACTGTTAGCAGGAGTGACATTGGGTCACGATGTCAAATATGCCACGCCTGAAGGAATGGAACCAGATGAAAATGTAGTTTCTAGAGCAGAGAATATCGCAAAACAAACTGGTGCCAAAATAACGGCTACTCAGGACCCAGTAGAGGCAGTAAGCGATGCTGGAGTAATATATACAGATATCTTCGTATCAATGGGAGAAGAACATATGAAAGATAAATTTACAGCATTTGATGGTTTTCAAGTTAATGAAGAGCTTGTTTCACATGCACAAGAAAACTATCTATTCATGCATTGCTTACCCGCGCACAGAGGTGAAGAAGTAACTAATGCAGTGATCGACTCGAAAAATAGCATAGTATTTGATCAAGCAGAGAATAGAATGTGGGCACAAATGTCTCTACTTACTTACATGTGCAATCCAATAGCTTGGGAAGCATACCGAGATTTATATTAATGTGCTTACGATTAGCCCTAGAAGAGATAATTGAAGTGATTTTTTGATCAATAATTGGGCATTTCTATCTTCAGAATAAGACAATTTTCTTTTCACTAAAAATATCGTCATTAATCCTGGCAGGATTAATATTAGATGCATTTTAGGAAATATTTCAAGAACAAATGGGGATAAAAGAGCAATCATTGTCAACAATAAAATTGCCCATGCAATCATTCTAGTTTTTTCAGCACCTATCCTCATTGCAAGAGTATTTCGGCCCTCATCCCCATCCATATCTTCTATATCTTTTATTATTTCACGTGCTAAATTATATGTGAATCCAATCAAAAATAATGAAATGACTCTTTCATTAGTGAAATCAAATACCCCTGCTCCGCCAAATAATATCACCATCCCAACCGATAAACTAATTGCAAAATTACCTGGAAGACCTCTATCTTTTAGCTTCAAACTATAACTGCTAGATGATTCATAATTAACTAAGAGGAATATGGCCATTAACCATATCAGTATAGATGGTGACCAATTTTCAAAGCCATTTTCGAAGCGGGTTGAAACATATCCTGCAGAGATTAGAGTTAGTAATGAAATTAGCATTAATAATGAAGTTATAAATTTCGCGCTATTTATTGAGATAATCCCACTAGGAAGAGGACGATCAGGTTTATTTTGCATATCAATATCAAAGTCTAAAATATCATTTAAAGCGTTCCAAGAACACATGAATGCCCAAACAGACACACCATGTAATATTGTAATTAATGCAAGATCACCACCGGGGATTTCACCCAAAGCCAATAATGAACCAAAGAATACACCTATGAGCCCAGTCAATGAATTACTAAATCTGAATAAGGTGAACCATGAACCAATGACTGAGTGTTCATTCATGTTCATCTTACTATGCCATTAGACTTGACATCTTCCCCGGATAGTGCTCAAACAACTGCAATTTGAACATGAAGAGACCAAACACAAACAGTGTAGATACTTCCCCTAAACTGCCCTCTAACATGACCTATTTTGTCGAATCGATTATCTTTAGCTAAGATATTACCAACTTGATTCATGGTCGCGCCCCATTTGAAGCGAGTATTTAGATGATCGAATATTTCTACAGTGTTAGCAGTATTATTTTCTTGAAGAAATACTTCTACTTCATTTCTGAGCCGATTAGTTTTGGACATTAAGCCACCTCTGCAAGAACTAATTTTGATTCAAAATACCTAGAAACTAAACCATCCCATCCAGAAGTACTAATTTCAATCGTTCTTGAATTACTAGAAATTGGTTGCCATGAATCTGGAGTTAAGTTCCCATCAAAATTCACTATACAGTTGTTGACTTCTGCTCTGTGATTAATTTTAGTTTTATTAAGACTAGAAAAAGATATTACTCTACATGGTTCTGGTTTTTTCCTGAAAGTTACTTCGGATTGCATATTATTGTTTAGACTCATGATTTTGGGTTTGTTGCTTAGCATATGAATGAACACAAGAGGGACCAAACTAAAAGTGAAAGTAAACAATAATGATTATGCGGCTCAAGCCACTCTTTTCTTAAATGAAAGTAAACACGACAGCATACAAGGCTCGTGTAGTGTAGTGGTCCATCATGAAGCCCTCTCGAGGCTTCGACCCGGGTTCAAATCCCGGCACGAGCACCAATAATTCTCTTATTAGTAGGTAAAAATAATCTTAAGCACCCCTTCGTTGGCGTAATAAGGTCTGAATGCGTATAGAGCAAGATGTGAAACTAACCTTTGAAGATGTACTAATACGACCTAAGCGCAGTACGCTGGTTTCTAGGTCAGACGTGTCTTTAGAAAGAGAATTCAAATTCAGACATTCTTCAACAACATGGTCTGGCGTACCTATAGTCGCTGCCAATATGGATACTACAGGTTTATTCTCAATAGCTAAAGTTCTGCAAGAGCATAAAATGATAACGTGCCTACAGAAATTCTATGCAACGAGAGAATATGCTGCAGCGTGGAATGACGGAATTGATCCTAACTTTATTGCAGCAACTTGTGGGTCTACAGATGAGAGTTTGGCACTTCTAAAAAGAAAAATGGCTACCAACCCTAACATACCATTTATCTGCATCGATGTTGCAAATGGATATAGAGAGGTATTCTTAGATTTTGTTAGAACTGCTAGAGATATATTCCCTGACAAAGTAATTATTGCAGGAAATGTTGCTACTAGAGAGATGACTGAGGCATTAATTCTTGCAGGTGCTGATATAGTTAAAGTTGGAATCGGTCCTGGCTCAGTATGTACTACAAGAAAGGTAGCAGGAGTTGGTTATCCTCAACTAAGTGCGATTTCAGAGTGTGCAGATGCAGCTCATGGATTAGCAGGACACGTGATGGCTGATGGAGGATGTTCCTCTCCTGGCCATGTTGCGAAGGCATTTGCTGCAGGAGCAGACTTTGTAATGCTTGGAGGTATGTTTGCAGGGCACGATGAATCGGGAGGAGAAGTCGTAGAAGGCAAGAATGGAAAAATATACAAATCATTCTATGGAATGTCATCATCCAAAGCTATGGAGACACATTATGGAGAGGTTGCTAAACATCGAGCTCCAGAAGGTAAAGAAGTAAGAGTCCCATATAGAGGGCCTCTTCCTGTAACTATTCAATCAATACTAGGAGGAGTACGTTCTGCTTGCTCTTACGTTGGAGCGCGTAGAATCAAAGATTTACCTAAGTGTACGACATTTATTCGGGTAACACAGACAACTAACGAAGTTTATCAAAGATTTAATGTTGAGGAATAAATAATATTTAGCAAGAATTTACTGGCTGCCAAAATTCTTCCTTTGACTGTCCTTGATTTTGACCGACTTGCTCATTTTCAGACTCTGTGTATTCATAATAGGTCAAACTAGTTTGAGCATCGGTAGTCGACCACGGATCTTCTTGAGACGTTATGACTTCAAATACATAACATCCGTAGTCATTTATTTCCATTTCATCTACAGGGATATACAGCATACCAATAACCGCATCTTCAACCGAACCATCAAGTGGTAGTTCAGAACCAAAATCGCCAATGTTTACTTGACTACCTGAACCATAAATACCATTCATTGAATCCCATGATGCGTCTCCATTAATTACGCTAACTTCAGGGTAATCAATGGATATACTAGAAGAACCGATATTTTCATAGTACAGAGTTGCTTGAACAATGTAATCGGAGTGAATAATCCCACTAGGACGACTTGTACCTGTGGAATCAATACCCGACCAAGCCCTTAGCCCGATGCCAAGAATGCATCCGTCATCATGATCATCACAATCAGCACCTGTACCAATCGAGCCTAATGCATCTCCTTGAACCTCAGTAATAGTTCTCTGTAATGAGGAATCAGTTAGAGTATAGGTTAAATCAGAATCACCTGAAACGAATTTTATCACGTATTGATTTTCTGAATCAGCATTACCAGAATAAAAGTCAATAATATTTAGAGAGAGAAGCCCATAACTCCCTATTCCATCTTCCCGGTCTACAGAGAAAGAAACCTCGTCACTCCAAACATTTTCCCCATCATACTTGACGACAATATCTGCAGAATCACCAGATGTTCCAAATAAAGAACCTGATTCTCTAATTTTCAGAATAACTTGACTAGCATCATCTGATAGCTCATCATCAACTATTGTCAGACTAGAAGAATTCAAACTTGTTATTGCATAAGGAGTTGCTAATAACAATACGCAAAATATAGCTACAGCACCAGTCTTTTTCCGATCAAAAGCAGACCATATGAAGAAAAATGAACCAAGAAATAGTAGGATAGGTATTAGTATTGCAAACGAATAGTCTTGTTGAAATGTAGGATCGGAGGTAATAAACCCTGATATCAGTCCTATCACCGATAAAAGTAGTCCTAACCTCAAAGAATTAGAATTCAATAAAGACGAAATCCCATTGGAGTTATGATGGCCAGATTCAAATTGAATATCTGCCTCAATAACATCGTCTGTTTGCTGTTCCATCGCTTTCTTTAGTAGTCCGCCATCAGCCATCTAAAACACCTTTCAATCTATCACGAGAAATAATATGTTATCAACCCGTTGACGGATAGGCTCACAAAAGTCCATTTAATCAGATAATTAGAATATGCGGGAATCAAGAACTCTTAGTTCTCCATCGTCGTCTTCATCGTCTTCATCTATTCTGAACCTACCTGCAATTGCTGCTGCTGCTAGAGCAGTAATCATTGTAGTTCCAATCAACTCAAATCCTGGAAGATATACTCCACGGATGTAAAGTGTGACAGATTGTATCTGTGAGTTTGCAATTCCTTCAGTACGTACTGAATAATCAGAAGTCGCTTTGAATTGTAAATTGTAATACTTATCAGTCCATCCTTGATTCTTAGGTGTACGGATCTGGACTCTTACTTTCTCGGGGGGAGCCCTAGACTCTATCTCTACATTAACAAGAGGCAGACTCAGAGTGAAACCCTCATCGTTTAGCTCATCATAGTTTGCAATTTCGACATTCATCCGATCTAATGCATTACCGTCATTATAAACATCGAAAGTAACCATGTAGTCGACTTTAGGTCTTAGTTGAATGAATGCTAGTTCAGAGGCAACTCTTAATCTACTAAATTGTTTAACTACTGCTAATACTTTGTAAACAGTTGGAGTACCAGGGTAGGCTACTCCATTAGCCTGTGACACTGTTGCAGTGATTGAAACCTGATGTTGACCTTCTTGCATCTGCAAATCTCCTCGCAGTATTACTTGGAAGTTAGTTGAGAGACCAGAGGCTACAGTCAATGATGCTGGGCCTGCATGAACTAATGCTCCAGATTGAATTACAATATCAACCTTGATTTGGTGAGCAGATGGATTTTCTAATACACAGTTGAATATAGATGTACGAGTTGATCCAGGGTAGGTCTCTATTGGTTGAGGGTTATCACAGGTCAGAGAAACATCAGGAGTCACTCCCGTTTGAGCATGAACTGCTGCTGCTCCTGCCCACATACTTAGAAAGTAAACTGCCAGTAATATTAGGACAGGTCTAACTGAGCGGGCAGATGTCATATCTCTAATCCCGTGCGAAACTGTATTTTAGGGTTCTCACTAATAGAGCGTGAAAAAATAGCAAATGTGGGTGAAAATGAAAAAATGAATATACCCTAAAAACAACTAAAATAGAGAAAAAAGTGGTGGACCCGACCGGATTTGAACCGATGGCCACTCGGTTATGAGCCGAGCGCTCTAACCAACTGAGCTACGGGTCCTTGGGATGACTCGAATGCGACATGAAGATGAACCTTATTATCAGGAGATAAGGAATTATCTCGACTAAATTTCATTTCCTAAGTACTAAATATCCTAAAAAAGATATCAGAATCAATGAAAATATAAACAATCCAGAATTTTTATTGTATTTAGAACGGTTAGAATCTAATGGATAGAGATCAGAGTTATCACCCACTCCATCTGAATCCGAATCTGACCATTCAGAATCATCAAGAGGAAATGCATCTGAATTATCACCCACTCCATCAGAGTCTGTATCGATAATTTCTGAATTATCATATGGGAACTTGTCATAATTATCACCCACTCCATCTAAATCTGAATCCATAGTTTCAGAATCATCAAGAGGGAATACATCTGAATTATCCCCTATACCATCTAAATCGGAATCAATAGTTTCAGAATTATCAAGAGGGAATACATCTGAATTATCCCCTATACCATC